>Ga0307432_1000084_pt1 | contig 75795 bp, 57 predicted proteins | sample SalMarWE160150MG_FD_202158 | JGI IMG/M metagenome (GOLD analysis project Ga0307432, IMG submission 202158) | Salt marsh sediment microbial communities from the Plum Island Ecosystem LTER, Massachusetts, United States - WE1603-150 | ecosystem: Environmental > Aquatic > Marine > Intertidal zone >...
TAAGAGCTTTAGACCTGTGAGCACTCCATAAGAAGTACTTTCGAGTAGCCAGACCCACAACTGTGCTCTGGTCAATTTGTCCGGCTGCGGCTCTTTCGAAAACACCACTCTCATTTGTTATTTTTCCCCCAATAGCTACATACCACGGCCAAACGAAATTCACCTTTTGTTTCCGGTCCAGCTTATTTTTTCCTGTAAAGACATACTCTGGAGCCGATATCTCATCTATGCAGGCCTGTTGAGTGGCCGGCTCAACCAAGCTTAAAGCAGGCCTGCCGGAAATCATTTGACTCGTGGTGCAACCAGCCGTCAAAAAAGAAAGCGAAACCACCAAGCCCATCAGCATGAAATTGCTCAGTAACTTTTTCATTATTTAATCCCCCTAATCATTTTTAATAAGTGCTGTTGTTATTGATTGTAACGTTAGCGACAGAATCACCAGAATTAGAGACATCGACGTCAAAGCTATTGAATGTTCCGGAGTTGAAGTTGTCGGTATAGTTGTAGTTGTACGTGTGCGTTATTGTCCTATACCTATCCGTGATTCCCATCCTTGCATCGATAGCCATCTGGTACTTCAGTTGGCTAATCGTGGCATTGCCATTAGACCACCCAGCGAAAAATGAGCTGATGTGAACACCTCTGTCAAGTGTCCCGCCCTGAGCCTGGCTTACCAATAACATCGATACAAGCATAACTACGATTGTAACTAACACGAATTTCATCCTAATTTCCCCTTTCTGCCTATAAGTTAAAAAGTCCTTTCAGAAACCCTAACTTAAACGCAATAATGTCAAAACCCAATCTCAAAACAACGTTTCCCTGCAACCATTAATTTGTGGCTATTTCTTACTTGAATTCTTTCAGCAAGATGAAAGTAAAATAGCAAAAGCTGAAGCCGATTTTACTTGCATTGAAACCCTCCCTGTCAGATGCAGCCACTACGCATTGTCCATTTTGACTATTTTACCTAATTTACTACCCTTGCGTCAAGATAATTCTTTTGATATCAAGGATTTCCGAGTCAAAATTACTTATGCACCATACACCCATAACTGATGTGTTTACTTAAATATCCCCTTAGAAAAAAGCATATATTGCGATAACTCTCGGCTAAATGTTTGCAGGCGGTGTCCCTTCTTTACGTCCCTTAATACAACGTTTTTAACATTATAATAGAGAACTTATAGGACACTGTTTGAATTTGCTCACATAATACTGAACTGAGTGCTTGCAAAGTGAGGGGAGTAAAATTGATACACTATAAATGCTTAGTATGCCTTGATACCGGTTTCGGTAAAAGCAGCAAACGTCCTATAACACTGAACTGATTTCTCAAGCTGACTCATTGGCTGGCCTGCCAAGAATCCAAGTATGGCTTAGGAGGAACAGTGATTAGCTTTTTTTAAGCTTGTCTATCATTTCCTGGACTTCCTCGGCGCCCTCTTCGTAGAATTTTTCTTCATCAGGAGCGAGGCGCTTTAAGAGCCGAAGGAACTCGCCGGCGTGGACACGCTCTTCATCAGCAATATCAGTCAGGACCTCCTTGGCGAGCTTATCGTCGGTAGATTCGGCAAGCTGCATATAAAGCTGGACGGCTTCATACTCGGCGGCCACCATAAACCTTATGGCACGAATCAGCTCCGGCTGAGTGAGCTTTCTATCGCTTGCAAGGCCGGAAAAAGGTGAACCAAATTCTGGCATAATAAACCTCCCTTTCTTTATTTATACTACCGTCATTATATTTTATATTGGCACAGTTTCATACCAACGGTCAAGCCATGATGCTTTTTCATCAAATGGATTTGTCCGCATCGCAAACAGGAAGAAATAAGGGTAGTGCTCTTTAGTATATTGCATATAATGTAACCACTGGTTTGTCAAATTATTATATGCACGTTCAATATCAACCTTTGTGTGTTCTATGTCTTCTTCTGATAAGTTACCCAAATTCCTCGCTGCTAATTCTTCAGCAATATGAAATATAGACATAAGAGTTTTAGTAAATGTTTCGTGTTCTAACAGATTAGGATTTTGAAGCAAATTTACAAGAAATCCTCTCCTTTCCGTTAAAAACTTTGACAGCTTGGATAAATCTACCCTGGTTATTTCAATATCTGCTTTATATCCCTTTAATGCTTTAAAGGCGGATTTAAAATCTAATTCGCAATGGTTATTTTTATCTGTAATAAGGTCATGGATTTTGTGCAAACTCCTGTCGAAATTCGACAAATAGACAAGGAGATGTTTGCCGAATTCGCTAAAAAATGTCTCGATAACCATGTTGAGCTTCTTAAGATGGCTACGCTTTTCCCATTCATTAAGCAAATGGTGTATGATGAGCGTTACCATGAGAACTTCAATAAAAACAAAAGCTATATCCCCGAGAAGATAGATGAATATATGGTGGGCATCTCTGAATATAAGAAAATGTAGAAAGTAACAAACAATTGATAAGAATACCATCACGATTCCCGCAATAATTTTCCAATTGAATTCTTTATCCATCTTAGAAACTCCCACAAATCATTTTATTTCAAAAGTATAATCTATTATTCGCTTCATTCAAATAAATACTAAGGTAGAAGCAGTCATTTGCGTGGCCAAGGAGAGCCGTCCGAGCACTTCAGGACGACCCTCCTTGAAATCAATGTTACTTTAAGAATTTTGAAACAAATGGAGAAGTTTCGCCACGACGCAGGAAATGCCCTGAAGGCCCTTCGCCCAGAAACTCGGAAAACCAGGATTCATGCTCAATCTCTTCGTTAAGTATTGCAAGAGCCAAATCATAAGTCCTGTGGTCCTTCCCGGCAGTCATGTTACAGATTCCGGTATATCCTCTGACTGCACATCGTTCTGCATTGACAAGCACTTTGAGTATTGCTTCGACATCTGTTGGGTCTTTCGGAAGCTCGGCTGGTGGACAAGCGGATATATCATGGAACTCCTTCATACATCCCGGCAACTTACCACCAAGCTCATATATGCGAGGCATTAAGGCTTCGAAATGATTACGGTCCTCAATCCTCGCTGTCTCAGCAATTTCCTTAATCCCTTCGCCTTTCAAACCTATCAGGTTCGCACGAAGAATCGTGTAATAGTAATAAGTGGTGAGTTCAGCAGAAGCATTCTTTATTAGCAACTCTAACAACTTGTCTACGTCTACTCCAGATTTTTTTACCATTTCAATCGCTACTTTTGCCATTTTATTATCTCCTTTCTAAAAATCTCATTAAACAACTAATGCTACCAATAACTTTAAAAGCTTAACACTATTGCACATCTTTTCATAAGTATTCCTAAACAAGAATTATTCTTATTCACTTTGCAAAAAAACATATCAACCTTTTCTGATGCATTCATTACACGTGCCTTCTAAGATTACCTTTACATTAGTAACACTGAAGTTTTTTTGAAGTGCCGTGGGAATCTTAAGGTTATCGTATTTTACATCATAGAAATCCACTATCCTATTACATTTTTGGCATCTGAAATGGTGGTGCTTATTCGTATCCGGGTCATACCGTTTTGGCTCACCATACCCTTCGACAAGATGAACAACACCTATCTCGGCAAACTTCGAGAGGGTTCTATATACGGTATCAAGCGATATATCAGGGAAAACATTTTTAACCTTCTCGAAAATATCATCTGAATCAGGATGGTTTTTTGACTTAATCAACTCCTCATATATGGCAATGCGTTGCGGTGTCATGTTGAGGTTATGTTGCTTACACCTTTTCCGAAACAAAGCTATTAAATCTTTTTTGCTTTTTTGTAACATTTTATCACTGCACTAAAAGCTTGGCTCTGCCTTTGCCGCCAATTACTATATAGGAATTGTTCTTATTATTCAACGAAAATTTAAAAAATTTGCTTTTTTTGTAAAAAGTGTGGTATTTAAGCAGATAAATAAAGAATTTCGACATGCTTTTCGATAACCACAATGTCTGTTTTCCAGGCCATATTTTAGCTTTTTTACGCAGATTTTGGTTTTCTAAGGTGCACTTTCCGTTTTCCTGTTCGCGAAAGATAGTAGTAGAATATCATGGAGTTTGAAAACGTTACAATCGCATTTGGATTAACCTTATGTGCGGGTCTGTCCACCCTGAAAAATATAAACCATACTCCGGCATAATATGCCCCCCTTTTCAAAATTTAGAGCTTTCGGTCAATAAAACTTGCAATATCTTCTCTTTGGCCGGCCAAAATAATCAAACAAATAATTTTAAGCTTGTAAATATATGCTATGGCGGTTATATTCTTATTAGCTGTTTGATTAAGAATTTGAGGGAGATATAAAATGAGACCTAAACTTGTAGTTATCGGTGCAGCCGGCCAAATGGGCAAACGTATCGTCTCACTGGCCATAGAGTCCGGCCAGTTCGACATTGTCGGAGCAGTGGAAAGGCAAGACCATCCCGATATCGGTAAAGACGCCGCAAGCGTTCTGACAGCGGCGCTGCCAATAAATGTTGAGCTGGCCCATATCTATCCTTACCCGGCTGATGTGGATGTGGCAATTGACTTCTCGATACCTGTAGCGGCAGTTAGAACCGTTGATTACTGTCTGGAAAATGGCGCTGCTTTGGTATTAGGCACAACGGGTCTGAGTGATGAGCAACATGAAAAAATCAAAGCCGCCTCTAAAAAAATCCCCGTTCTCTATGCAACTAATATGAGCTTGGCGATGAATGTGTTATTTAGCATGGTCGGCAAAGTTGCCCAGATGCTCGGCGAAGAATACGATATAGAGATAATAGAGCAGCACCACCGCTTCAAAAAAGACGCACCCAGCGGTACAGCTTTGACGCTGGCTGAAAAGATTCGCTCGGCAACCGGCAGGGATTGGTCGGGCTCTCTAACCTATGGCAGAAGCGGCAGAGATACCATCAGACAGAAAGGCACCATTGGTATTCACGCTTTGCGAGCCGGTGATATCACAGGCATCCACTCGATAATATTTAGCACATTAGGCGAGACGCTCACGCTAACTCACACCGCCCATAATAGGGATACATTCGCCCGCGGGGCGTTACAGGCGGCAAAATGGCTGGTAGGTAAAAAAACGGGTCTTTATTCAATGGCTGACGTATTAGGTATTGCTTAATTGGCAGTAGAAGAGAATGCATCTAACGTGGCCAGCCCCCGTTAGAAACCATCTTTTTTTGAGGGTTTTGGGCCCATTTGTCGAATTTAGCTACCGCCACTTCGTGTCTAACGTGGCCAGTCGATACCTTTGATACCGCCAATCGTCAGGTTCGGATTCGGCCAGCCGTCCTGGGCAGGCCTAATATCTTCTGCGGCAATATAGCGAACATGTCCATCAACAAAGAGAAAATTGCGGCTGCCTTCCCAGCACCACCAGCCACCAAATCCGTACCAACCTTGCTCATCTACGCGCAAATGGTTGCTATTCCACTCTCCTATAAGAATCTTTCCGGCCGGCTTAGCTACATCCAAACTTCGTTGTGGGATTGAGTGTTCGAAAGGGCCGTTACCACAAGTATAGCTTGGGCTGTTCATATCCTCTATCTGCTCAGGACTATGATAAAAGGCCATCGAGTAGGCGTAGCTGGTGGATTCATATTTTTCTTCAGTGGCCGGGTATTCAGGACAAAATAAGACAGAAGGGTTATTTACATCGATGTTTCCGCCCAGATATGGTTCGACAAACGGTCGCCAGCCGCGTCCCATCCATAGCCAGATAATATCGCCCGTATTCGGGTCTATACGAACGGGGTCCTCGGCACAGGGATATGCATTATCGCTGCCATCCAAATATAGACGCATCGCTAAATCGATATGCTTTAGGTTGTTCGCACATACCAGGCGTTTTGCCATAGACCTGGCTCTTGAAAGTGACGGCACAAGTATGGAAAACAAAAGGGAGGTGATTGCTATGACAACTAATAGCTCTACAAGGGTAAATCCCTGCCTATTTGAAGTTTGAATTTTAGATTTCATAGAATTGTAATTTATTAACGCTGAACTGTGAACTATTCGACAGTGACACTTTTTGCAAGATTACGAGGTTTGTCAACATCGTGGCCACGAAGCACAGCGGCGTGATAAGCCAAAAGCTGCAGCGGCACAACCGTCAGCATTGGCTGAATAAGCTCTGGAGCATCCGGGATTGCAATTAAATGGTCAGCGTGCTCTTTGATGTTTTCGTCACCTTCGGTGGCTACGACGATAATTTTCCCACCGCGAGCTTTGACTTCGGCAATATTACCCATAATTTTGTCATATTGCGGCCCGGCTGTGGCAATAAAAACTGCAGGCATACCGTCATTAATCAAGGCAATAGGACCATGCTTCATCTCCGCAGCAGGCAGACCCTCAGCGTGAATATAGCTTATTTCCTTTAGTTTCAAAGCCCCTTCAAGGGCGACGGGGTAATTAAAGCCCCTGCCCAGGAAAAGCCAATTGTTCCTGTCGATATTTGCTGATGCAATTTCTTTGATATGGCCTGATTGCTGCAGTATTTGGCTTATCTTATCCGGTATTTTAGAAAGCTCATCGATATATCTGTTTGCCTCTGTGCTACCGATGTGTTTTCTTCTGCCTAATTCAATCGCCAACATTGTCAGGACAGCTACCTGTGCGGTAAAGGCCTTTGTGCTGGCAACGCCTATTTCCGGCCCAACGTGCAGGTATATCCCTGCATCGGTGGCTCTGGCGATGGAGGAGCCAACAACGTTGACAATACCAAGTACCGTTGCGCCTCGTTCCTTGGCCTGTTCTACTGCTGCAAGAGTGTCGGCAGTTTCTCCTGATTGGCTTATTGATATTACAACGGTGCTTTCTTCGATGATTGGGTTGCGGTATCTGAATTCGCTGGCATATTCAGTCTCTGTCGGGATACGCGCCAGGTACTCAAACAAAAATTCTCCAACCAGAGATGCGTGAAATGCCGTCCCACAGGCGGTCAAGATGAGTCGTTTGGTATGTGTAAACTCACGCAAGTACGAAGCTATACCACCAAGCTTGATTATGTTATTCCGCCGGTCGATTCTGCCACCCATACAGGTACTCAAGGCCTTTGGCTGTTCAAAAATCTCCTTGAGCATATGGTGCTTGAATCCGCCCAGCTCGATTTGTTCAAGAGAAAACTCAATTTGCTGCAGGTCTTTGGTGATAGTGATATTGTCGATTGTTTTGGTATGGAATCCCTTCGGATTTACGGTTACCATTTCGTTGTCAGCGAGGTATATTGCCTGAGCGGTGTGCTCGACTATTGCAGCGGCATCCGAGGCCAGTATATATTCATCATCGCCGACGCCTAAAATTAAAGGGCTGCCCTTTTTTGCGCCTACGAGCATATCGGGAAAATCTGAGCAGATAATTGCCAAGCCGAAAGTGCCGTGCAGCTCGCGAAGCGCCCTCTGAACCGCCCATTCGAATTTATTTTGACCCGCTTCTTTACCCTCGTTATCTTTTGCATAGAAATAACCAATTAAGTTTGCTATCACTTCCGTATCGGTTTCGCTTGCAAAATTAGCTCCTTCATTTTTCAGCCAGGTTTTTAGTGTGGCGTAGTTTTCGATAATGCCATTGTGAACAACAGCAATTTTGCCGGTGTAGTCCAGGTGTGGATGGGCATTGACGGTATTGGGTTCACCATGTGTGGCCCAGCGTGTATGGCCGATGCCGAATGTTTCAGCGGCATCAGGCGGGTCCAAAATTTCTTCCAGGGCACTGATTCTACCACTGGTTTTTTTGATTTTTACTGCGCCGCTACCAAGCAGTGCAAGACCAGCTGAATCGTAACCCCGATATTCCAGACGTTTCAATCCCTCAATAAGGATTGGCTGTGCTGCTTTTTTGCCAAGATATGCTACTATTCCACACATAGGTTCGGCAAGCTCACTATAAGTTTGTTATTTACCCCGTTAGAATGCCCCGTAGCAGGCTACAGAGATAATACTCAAATATTATTCCTGTTTTACCCTGGGTAATCGGCCCCTATAAAATTCTAATGGGGTTTACTATTTCCTATTTATTATTTACTATGTTTTGTGCCATTGTAGTCAAACATTATCATTGTAAATAATAGATAGTCAAATAAGAAATAATGATAGTCGTTATCGATTATAATGTAGGAAACGTCAAAAGCGTATGCAATGCCTTTTGTCATATTGGCTGTGAGGTCGAGCTCAGCCGTGAATCTGCAGTAATTGAAGACGCTGCGGGCCTTGTTCTGCCCGGTGTTGCGGCTTTTGGCTATGCAGTTAGCGCTTTGGGCGACCTCGCTGAGCTAATAAAAGAGGTCGCCAGAGCAGGTAAGCCGCTTTTGGGTATTTGTGTCGGCTATCAGATGCTTTTTGACCAAAGTAGCGAATACGGCCGACACAAAGGCCTTGGTTTGGTCGAAGGCAGCGTTGTCCCTATTCCACCCGGTAGAGTAATACCACATATGGGCTGGAATCTGGTGAAACTGCCGGAAGGTATGGATTTATTTTCAGGGCTGGGAGAAGAAAAACACTTTTACTTCGCACACTCGTTCTACGCCGATGTTACCGATGGTCAGAGCAAAATCGCCTATGCCGACTATGGCTTTAATATGCCGGTTTCTATCCAGAAGGCAAATATATACGGCACGCAATTTCATCCTGAAAAGAGCGGCAGAACCGGCTTGAAGGTTCTGAAGAATTTTGCTGAAATTTGTGAAAGAAAGGATTAACCACAGATTACACAGATTGCACGGATTATATAAAGGAAAAAAAGAAAATTAAAAAATGCTGACGAAAAGAATTATCCCCTGTCTTGACGTTAAAGACAACCGTGTGGTTAAGGGCGTCCACTTTCTAAATCTTCGTGACGCCGGCGACCCGGTGGAGCTCGGCGCAAGATACAGCGACGAAGGGGCCGATGAACTTGTATTTCTGGATATCACCGCAACCATTCGATATCGAAAAACACTCGTTGAGCTTGTCGAAAAGGTAGCGGAAAATGTCTTCATTCCGTTCACCGTAGGAGGAGGGATACAAACAGTTGAGCAAATTGATGAGCTTCTGCGAAGCGGAGCTGAAAAGGTCTCTGTAAATACTGCTGCCGTTGACAATCCCGGTATTCTTACAGAAGCCGCCCAACGATTCGGCAGTCAGTGTGTTGTCCTTGCCATAGATGCCCGTCGGCCAAAGGAAAAAACAGGCAGGTGGCAGGTCTGTGTAAAGGCCGGGACAGAGCCAACCGATATCGATGTTGTCGAATGGGCTGTCAAGGCCGAGAAGTTAGGTGCAGGCGAGATCCTTTTAACCAGCATGGACACTGACGGCACAAAGGCCGGCTATGATAACGAACTAAATAAAGCCGTGAGCGATGCGGTCAATATCCCCGTAATTGCATCCGGCGGAGCAGGAAAACTCGAGCACCTATACGATGCAATCATTGACGGAGGCGCAGATGCGGTGCTAATGGCCTCAATCACGCACTTTGGGAATTACACCATAAAACAAATGAAAGAATACCTGAGAGACCGCGGAATTGCCGTAAATCTATAAACACCCTACTTACTACACTTGACGAAAGAAAGCGGTTATGCTATAAACTTGGATATTAGCGTAAGTGTAAGCAGGAGAGTAATAGTGAGATTTCACAGTATAGAGCTGCCAGAAGAAAAAATTGCAGATTTTTGCCAGCGGTGGAAGATTACTGAATTTGCGGTGTTCGGGTCTGTGCTACGGGAGGATTTCGGCCCAGACAGTGATATTGATGTATTGGTAACCTTTACTGAGGATTGCGGACATAGTCTATTTGATTTGGCACAGATGCAGGAGGAGTTGAAAGTTATCCTGGCTCATGAAGTAGATTTGGTGGAAAAAGCCGGCTTGCGAAATCCCTTTCGCAGACATGCTATCCTGAACAATATGGAGGTTATTTATGCAGCCTGAACAACGGGATGATGCTTTGCTGTTGGATATGAGCCAAGCAGCAAAAGAAATACTCGAGTTCATTAAAGGAGTAAATTTCCAGGAATTTCAGTCTAACAAAGTCATTCGATACGCTGTTGAAAGGCAGATATTGGTAATTGGAGAAGCTGCTGCACATGTTTCCCCAACTTTCAAAGATGCCCATCCTGAAATCCTATGGAGTTCAATTATTGCTCAGCGCAACATCCTCGCTCATGAATATGGCGAAATCCTCGTCGAGCGAATATGGCTTGTGGCCACGGAACACATCCCAGAGCTTATCAAGCTCATCGAGCCCCTAATACCCGAACCTCCCGAGCAAGATAGCTAACATCTTTGAAAATTACACGATAAGACAAATGAAAGAATCCCCGAGAGGCCGTGGAACTGCCGTAAATCTATAATCCAAAGCCACGTCATTGCGAGGAGCAGAGCGACGTGGCAATCTCCGACTTTTAATTGATAGAGATTGCTTCGCTACGCTCGCAATGACGGAAACGTAGGGTGTGCATAGCACACCCTACCTTGCTAACCTGCTAACTGGTTGTGTGATTGCAGAATTATGGTGTGCACAGCACAACCTACTTGATGGTTTAGAAAGTATCTAAATACGTTTCAAGCTCCCAGTTGGTGACTTGCTTTTTGAATTCGTTCCACTCTCTGGTTTTTATGTCAATGTATCTTTCATAGAGGTGTTTTCCAAGGGTTTCCTGCAGGATTTTGTCTTTTTTCAGTGCGTCCAGGGCTTCAGCTAACGATGTAGGTAAAAGGTCAATATTCTTTTGCACCAGGCTTTCGCTATCAAGCTCGTAGATATTTTCTTCGACCGGCTCCGGGGGCTGCAGGTTATTTTTTATTCCGTCCAAGCCTGCTCTTAACATAACGGCAAAGGCAAGATACGGATTGCAGGTCGGGTCCGGACATCGCAGCTCGATTCGAGCAGCTTCCTGCTTAGCTTTGAACCATTTGGGCACACGCAGGAGAGCCGAGCGATTCATCGCAGCCCAAGTGACGTAAACCGGTGCCTCGAAGCCGGAGACCAATCTTTTATAAGAATTTACCGTCGGACAAAGAACCGCACACATTGCGTCAATATGCTTTATCTGGCCGGCTATAAAATTAAAGGCAATTTTCGACAAATTGTATTTATGGTCTTTGTCGTAAAAAGCATTTGTTTTTGCTTTGATGTCAAATAAACTCTGATGAACGTGCATTCCTGAGCCGGATTTGCCCATCTCCGGCTTTGCCATAAAGGTAGCGTGCAAATTGTGCATCTGGGCGATTTTCTTTGCACAGTATTTCAGTGTTAGGACCTTGTCAGCTATGTCTAAACAGTTACCATAACGGAAGTCTATTTCGTACTGGCCAAGGCCAACCTCATGGTGAGACGCTTCGACCTTAATTGCGAAATTTTCAAGTGCCGCTACAATCTTTTTTATGACTTTGTATCCTTCGTGGGAAGAAAGGTCGAAATAACTGCCGTAATCCAAGGGTGTGGTTCTTTTATCACTATCAGCTCTAAATAGATAGAATTCCGGCTCCGGCCCGACATTATATTCGAGTCCTTGTTTTGCTGCTTCTTCTGCTGCCTGTTTGAGAATAAATCTTGGGTCACCTTCGAAGGGCTTGCCGTCCGCTTGATAGATGTCGCAGATAAATCTGGCTGTAACGCCATCCTGTGCCAGCCAGGGTACAACAGCGTAAGTTGCAGTATCGGGCTTTAGAAACAGGTCGCTTTCCTGTATTCTCGCAAAGCCCTCAATCGAAGAGCCGTCGAACCAGACTCCATCAGCTAAAGCGTCTTCTAACTCTTCAACCGGTATAATCACCTCTTTTATAACGCCAAGTAAATCGGTAAATTGCAGGGTAATGAATTTTATATTGTCTTGTTTTACCTGCTCCAAAACCTTTTGAGCTTCCATTTAACATTCCTTTCTCGTATGTCGTATTTCGTATCTGTTATTCTGGCTTTTGCATTGAAAACTGCAAGACAAATCCGCCGGAGACGGATAAATTTCAAAAAAAGAATTTCAATAGTTTTATTTTCCCGCATTATCTCGTATGTAACGATATAAAGTGCTCGCAGCAATTTCATGGCCAGTTGGTGTCCAATGCTGGTCGTATGTAAAATAGGCCTGCTGCCCTTCAGATATTTTCTGGCGTAATGGTTTGGTAAGGCCGACAAACCCGATGGATTGCTGCCGGCAGAACTCCTCGATTACGGATTCCTTTACCTGCAGGCGGGCAAAAACTACGTCCATCAATTCCTCAGCGGGAGGGAGATTCCTTTCTTTTAATGCCATAAATGCGCGTAGCTGCTCAGCAGTGATTTTATCCTTAATAAGCGGCAACAGTGTATGCGGTTTGTCCGGAGCATATAAAACTATAAAACGCACATTTTTTTCATCACATATTTTTTTTATCCGCCGAAGCGCCTCAAAGCTCTTTCGGCAGCCCTTGGACCGAAGAAAATCGTCTCTACTGACGAAGTGAACCAATAGTCTTTTGACTTTGAAGGTGTAGTATTTGGCGTCAGGGCCATCCGGTATAGCCACGGGCAGCCAGGAAAGAGCTCCGTTCGGGTTGGATGGGCTGTTGGGAACCATCGCATCGTCACCACCTTGTCCGGCTCCGGCAGGCTCTGCCTTGACGAGTCCGGTGCTGGCTGGATTATTTGTTCGTGCTGAGCCAAAATAACGAATCAAAAGATTTTCTAAAGCTCGACGAATGGGCGAACATCTAAAATAGCTGCTAAGCCGCCGTCCCAAGGTATCTTCCCGCTCGAAGTTGGAATCTCGAAAGTCATTTCCTTCATAAAGCATGCAAACAACCACCCTCGGAGATAATTCCTGGCCGAATTTTTTCAGAGTCTCCAGATACGTTCCGGGATGGCCAGCTGACATTCCGAGATTATAGACTGTTTGTTCTGCTTTTTGTGCGAAAATAGCTGGCCAAATCTGGTTGTCAGAAACTTTGGAACCTTCAGCGAATGAATCGCCCAGGATTACCACATCATACTTTTCAAAGTCGGTTTTATTGCGAAAGCCCCTTTTGTCAACAGTTAGTGTGTACTCGATATTCGGATAACCGGGGCGTATTACAGGGTATGCAAAAGCTTTGTCCGGTATGTCGTGAGAGGTGCCGTGGTTGATGGTATTGGGAACACGGTGATAGAAAGTTTGCTGCTTGACGTATCGTTGTTGATTTTTCAGTCGGACAAATACGTCCGCCACCAGAAATGCTAATATGACAGAGATAGATATTGCTATAACCTTAAATTGACGCTGTCTTTCATTTTTCTCGTTCGACCACGTTAGATATAGTGCCATAATACTGATGGGGATTAACAAAAGCATCCAGGTAAACCGGGTCATACTGTATCTGCCCAGCAAGACGTCCCTGTTTTGAGCAATCAGATAGGCAACATTACTTGGAATTATCCACAAGAGGATATTGACTAAAATAATAATGATGGTAGTAATCCATTTTTGGAGTTTACGCTTCATAGTCATCCTCATAAGAAGATAAGGAGCAAAGTTGCTTACTCATATGACATTTTTAGCTTCGAAAACTCATAACAGGTAATGAAGAGATTATCAAAAAAGCACGTCGAGTTCGAGTTTTTTATCTACGTTATATTTTCTCGAACGTGAATTTGTGGGCGCTGGCGTTGATTTTTATGTTGTCGCCCTCGGTGAATTTGCCGGCTAAAAGCTGCGCGGCGAGCGGATTTTCCAGTCGTTGCTGAATGGTTCGCTTCAAAGGTCTTGCACCATAAACCGGGTCGTAACCCTCGTCCATAATAAGATTACGGGCATCATCAGTAAATTCAAGCTCAATCTTTTGCTGTTTCAGCCGGTCAGCTAAAAGCCGGAGCTGGATATCGACAATCTTTGTTAAATGGTCTTTAGTGAGTATGTGGAAGACAATTATCTCATCAATGCGATTCAAAAACTCAGGCTTGAAGACTTTTTTGAGCGCATCTTTGACGTGGGCCTCGATTTCCCAGTCGGCGCCGGATTCTTCGGTTAGCTGCTGAATCTGCTGGCTTGCGATATTGCTGGTCATAATTATGACGGTGTTCTTGAAATCAACGGTTCGGCCTTTGCCATCGGTTAATCGGCCATCATCGAAGACCTGCAGCAGCACATTGAAGACGTCAACGTGGGCCTTTTCAATCTCATCGAGCAGAACGACAGTATATGGTTTACGGCGGACGGCTTCGGTCAATCGCCCGCCTTCTTCGTAACCGACATAGCCCGGCGGTGCGCCGATGAGCCGAGCGACAGAATGCCGCTCCATAAACTCGCTCATATCAATGCGGACCATAGCATTTGGGTCGTTAAAAAGAAAATCAGCAAGGGCCTTGGAGAGTTCGGTTTTGCCTACGCCTGTTGGGCCGAGAAATAGAAATGTCCCTATCGGCCGATTCGGGTCGCCCAGGCCGGAGCGGCTCCTGCGAACAGCGTTACAAAGTGCCGAGACCGCTTCATCCTGCCCAACTACACGCCGACGAATCGAATCCTCCATTTTCATTAGTCTTTCGCGCTCACCGCTCAATAATCTTGCAACCGGTATGTTTGTCCATTTGGATACGACCTGGGCGATGTGCTCTTCGGTTACCTCATTGTGGATTATTTTACTTCTGTCTGACCCCTCGACTACGCTCGGGGCAGGTTTGGCGAGCTGGCCCTCTTTTTCCTGAAGCTCTTTTTTTAAATCGGCAATCGTTCCGTACTTCAGACGAGCGGCAGTTTCCAGCTCACCTTTGCGCTGGGCATCTTCGAACTGGTTTTTAGCATCCTCGATTTTTTCTCTGATTTGCTTTATCTGGTCGATGTCGCTCTTCTCGCTTTCCCACCGAGCGGTAAATTCTTTATCCTGTTGCTGCAACTGAACTAATTGCTTTTCGGCACTTTCCAACCGCTCTTTACTTGCATCATCACTTTCCTTTTTCAAGGCCTCACGTTCGATTTGAAGCTGAACAATCTTTCTTCGAATGTCATCCAGCTCGGCAGGTAACGAGTCGTTTTCAATGCGCAATTTCGACGCTGCCTCATCAATCAAATCTATTGCTTTATCGGGCAGCCAACGGTCGGGGATGTAACGATTTGACAAAGTTGCAGCTGCGACAAGGGCAGAATCGGTAATCCGAACTCCATGGTAAGTATCATAGCGGTTCTTCAGGCCTCGAAGGATGGCTATGGTTTCTTCAACGGTTGGCGGGTCGATTACAATCGGCTGAAAACGCCTCTCAAGAGCAGCATCTTTTTCCACATATTTTCGATAATCGTCAATGGTGGTAGCACCAATACACCGCAATTCGCCTCGAGCAAGTGACGGCTTGAGCAGGTTGCCCGCATCAACCGCACCTTCGGCCTTGCCTGCACCTACCACGGTATGCAGCTCATCAATAAAAAGTATAATTTGGCCTTCAGCGGTAATAACTTCCTTCAGTACCGCTTTTAATCGGTCTTCGAATTCGCCTCTGAATTTTGTGCCCGCAATCAGCGCTCCCATATCCAGAGCAATAATCCTTTTGTTTTTCAGTCCGGTGGGAACATCACCAGCAACTATTCTCTGTGCAAGGCCTTCAACGATTGCGGTTTTGCCGACGCCCGGCTCACCTATAAGAACGGGATTATTTTTCGTTCGGCGGTTGAGAACCTGCATACATCTGCGTATTTCTTCATCCCTGCCGATGACAGGGTCAAGCTTACCTTTACGGGCCATCTCCAGAAGGTCAATGCCGTAACGCTCCAGCGCCTTGTATTTATCCTCCGGACTCTGGTCGGTTATCTTTTCTTCCGGGCCGCGAATACCTTTTAAGGCACTTTCAATCTGTTCAGGTGTAATTGAGTTGAGCTGCAAAATCTCCTTTGCATCGCTTTGTACCGAGGCAAGCGAAAGGAATAGATGCTCAACGCTTAGATATTCATCGCCCATCTTATCGGCGCGGTTCTGGGCATCGAGAACAATCTGATTAAAAGCCGGCTCAGGCATAAGTAAATTGCCACCTTGGCCTTGTGGCAGTTGCTTGAGCTCACTCTCTGTCATCTTTTTGACTTGCGAGACATTAGCGCCGATTTTTTTCAGAATCATTACCGCAATTCCGGTATCATCATCGCAAATAGCACTTAATAAATGCAATGGCGACAAAACAGTATGCGATTTGGCCATTGCAATCTGCTGGGCGGTCGCCAACGCCTCCTGGGCCTTCAATGTGAATTTGTCGAATTTCATAGCGTATTTCCTATTTTACAGACATACAACATACTCGTAAACCCCGTTAGAAGCCCCCGATGTTAGCTGGGCAGATGCAGAACGGAGCTTTCTAACAGGGTAAACCCTGAAATCAAATAAGTGCAAATGGTGTGCCGAATCAGATTAAAGTTATAACTACTGATTATAAAAAGAATTATAGTAGAGGCAATCATTTGGCTTCGTGCCAATTTGGCAGGTATCGGCCTGTACTTTCACTTCAGCGCTTGTGTCGTTATCAATTGAACTCGAAAGCGCAAAAAGAGTCAAGTTCTACTCGTGTCGATAGACTTCCCAGCCCATATAGTTATCGAGGGCCTCGGTAATTGCATCGGCTTTTTCCGTCTTACTCACAGCAACGTGATGCTCAAAGCCCATCGCGCAAATATACTGCATAAGCAACTGAAGATTTGCAATTTTCATCACGCCATAGCCGCCGAAAGTGTCAAGCTTATCATTTGTAAATTCGCCCTGCCCAACGTAAGTGCTGATAATACCTGCAGCATCGTCGGTGGTTGTCCTGCAAAATGTTGCCTTACCGGCAGCTATCCTGCCAACGACAGTCCCGTATGTATTGTCTTTGCCGACAGAGCCAGCTATAATCTCCTGATAATCCATCTTCGAACTCTTGAAAAAAGATTTGGGAAGATTACTACAGTGGAATAAAACACATTTATCAGGGTCGGAGCCGTAGTTATTATTCCAGTCAAGAATGGCACTTGGCGTACCGCTGGCTAACTGCAAAATGTACATCCCTAACAAACCTGTAATATCAACTTCACAGGCGCTCGGCACCAAAGACTCGCTCATCATGCTCATAAGCGTGCAGGGAACTATTCCGAAGAATTGCTCCAGAGAAGTCCAGCACTGAATTGCTGTGCCATTGAGCTCATTTTCCTTGACCCATCGGTCCACTACATAACCGAACTTGGCCATCTTCAACAGCTTATCGGCAGGAATTGATTTGGTCGAAATATATTTCTTAATATCATCCAACTTCTTTTTTACCCCTCTGTCTTTATCAGACAGCAGCGCCACTTTTCCAAGGATTTCTGACAAATCTATCGTCTCGACCGATATGCCGGAAAGCTCGAGGATTTTTTCGCTATAACGGACCGTGTTAAATGCGCCGGTGCGAGCACCGACGGCACCAAACCTGGCGTTATTGAGGCCCTTAACGATTCGGCATACAGAAGCAAAATCATCCAATTCTTTTTTAAACTGCGTCGAAGTAACTTTAACTGTATGCGATTGTGTCAGAGTATATGGAATACCCGCTTGTCTGAGATTGTTGCAGACGCTGATTTTGCCGCAGAAAGAATCTCGCCTGTCGGCTATGCTCATTTTGCCCGGCACATCGGGCTCTGCATGAATAAGAATCGGCACATTGAGTCCGGAGCGTTTGATTGTCTCGGCAGCCCCTTTTTCATCACCGAAATTTGGCAGCGTTACAATTATGCCATCAATCTTTCGAGCATTTTCCGCAAAAAGCGCAGCGCACTTTTTGGCGTCCTCAAAGGTCTCAACTGCCCCGAACTTGGCCTGCTGCATCGACAGAGCCACTGAGTTAAAGCCATTTTTCTTAAGGACATCAAGGATGTCTTTGCGTCCTTGCCTGGCTAATGCATCCGGGAAAAATCCCCTGTTTCCTACTATAACTGCGAAAGTGATTTTATTCATTTTTTCCGCTCCTATTTTCCTTATTGCTTTCCTGGCCGTAATAAGCGTCTTTGCCGTGTTTGCGCAAATAATGTTTATCCAGAAGCGCCTTGCTAATCTGGCCCTGCTTCGGATTTATCGTTATTGTGCCCAGAGCCATTGTCGCTATTTGCTCCAATACAACCATAGCTTCTACAGCCACGGCGGGAGTTTCGCCCCAGGTAAAAGGCCCATGATTGGCTACTAAAACCGCCGGCATTTGCATCGGGTCAATGCCTGCAAAACGCCTGACGATGACCCTGCCAGTATTTAGCTCATAATCGCTTTGTATCTCGTCTTCCGTCATTACCTGAGTAACAGGTATCGGGCCATAGAAATAATCGGCGTGCGTAGTGCCGAAGCAAGGAATTTCCCTGCAGGCCTGTGACCATATAGTCGCATTTGGACAATGGCTGTGACATATAGCACCAATGGATTTGAAATTTCTGTAAAGCTCAAGATGGGTAGGCATATCCGATGAAGGATTAAGGTCTCCATCAAGCTTCTTGCCATCGAGAGCGAGAATTACTATCTTGTCGGGTGTAAGCTCATCATAAGGAACACCACTGGGCTTAATAGCCACTATGCCTGAGTCGCGGTCGATTCCACTGACATTGCCGAAGCTATAAATGACAAGATTTTGCCTGGGCAGCTGGAGATTTGCATCACAGACGGCTTTTTTTAAGTTTTCGTACACAAAATTCTCCTTAAGAGCTGACGCTGTCTTTAATATCCAAAAGCTCTTTCATAACATTGGCCAATTTGCCGGACCATTGCTGCAAACCAAAGGCATCGTGCAGCTGTTTGTAAAGAGCATAAAGACGTTTGTAAATTTTATGGTTATCAGCAACAGGTTTATAAGTCGTTTCTTTTACACCACACATAGCTGCCTGAGCATCAGCAAAATTATTATGGCCACCTGCTGCAACTGCCACCGCTACGGCTGAACCAAGCGCACAAGTTTGAGCAGAACGAGATATCTTCATTTCCCTGCCGGTTATATCAGCGTAAATTTGCATAAGCAGAGGATTTTTTTCGGCGATACCGCCGCAGTTAATAACCTCATTTATTTTCACGCCGTATTCCTCGAACCTATTAATGATGGCAAGAGCACCGAAAGCTGTCGATTCAATCAAGGCCCGGTAAATCTCTTCCGGTCTAGTTTGCAACGTTTGACCTATCAATAATCCGGTCAGCCGCTGGTCAACAAGTATTGTCCTATTGCCATTGTTCCAATCGAGAGCCAGCAGGCCGGACTGACCCGGCTCCAATTTTGCCGCCTTTTCAGTAAGAGCTTCGTGAGAGCCGGATTTTCCACCGCCCGGCTGGATGTAGTTTACGAACCAGCTGAAGATGTCGCCGACGGCAGATTGGCCTGCTTCAAGCCCGAAATAGCCCGGCATAACCGAACCATCTACAATGCCGCACAGCCCGGGAATGTCGCCAAGCTCACGGGTGTTGGACCAGACAGTTACATCGCAGGTACTGGTGCCGATTATCTTTACAAGAATACCTTCTTTTATTCCCGCACCTACAGCACCAAGATGTGCATCAAATGCTCCCATCGCAACAGCAATGCCATGTGGCAGTCCCAGTTTCTTTGCCCACGCCTCGGTCAGGTTCCCTGCTGCGACGTCCACGGTGAAAGTCTTTTCGCTGAGAGTCTTGCGCAGCTTTGCCAGCCTGGGGTCGAGCTTAGACAAAAATTCAGTATCGGGATATCCACCCCAGCCGTCGTTAAACATCGCCTTATGACCCGCTGCGCAACGACAGCGCTTGAGCTTCTCTGGTTGTGTAGTTCCCGTCAGAAGCGCCGTCATATAATCAACATGCTCAACCCAGGTATATGCCGCATCATAGACTTCAGGGTCAGCTCTAAGACAGTGCAGAATCTTGCTGAAAAACCACTCCGACGAATATGTCCCGCCGCACTTGGCAAGATACTCAGGATGTTCTTTTTGGGCTAATTCGCTAATCTCAGCCGCTTCAGCGAAACCTGTATGGTCCTTCCACAGCCAGGCATAAGCGTTGGGATTATCTTTGAATCCATCAAGCATAGCCAATGGCGTACCGTTTTTGTCAACAGGAAGTGGTGTTGAGCCGGTAGTATCGATTCCAATACCGATAATTTCAGCAGGGTCAAAATCCTTATCGGATTTCCTGGCCTGGGCAATAGCCCGGTTTACAGTTACTTCAATACCCTTTACGTAATCAGCCGGGTTCTGCCTTGCCAGATTATGGTCGGCTGAATCAAGAATGACTCCTGCCTGGCCCGTTTCGTATTCGTAAACGGCTGTGCCCAACTCATTGCCGTTGGTTACATCAACCAGCAAAGACCTTACAGAATTCGTGCCGTAATCCAGGCCAATTGTATAAGGCATTAAATAATCTCCTGTACAAAAACGCTGACCCCCGTTTCTGTCTTCCCGCCGCCCCGCCTCGCATCGGGAGACGCGGGGGCAGGCGACAGAAGACACTGGGGGAGCGTTATTTTAACCAGAAACTGAAATACAGATACATACCAAGCACCAGAGACAAGACCACGACGGTCATCAGTACCTCTACAATACCCCAGCTCTGCCGGCTTTCTTTCTTTTGTTCAGGCGTTGCTGTGGCATAGGTCAAACCGACAATTTGCTCGGGTTTTGGTGGAGCAGTCAACAGCGAAACTCCGACTATGACCACAATGCTGACAAGTAATAGCCAGCCGGTGGCGAACAGAAAGTTGTATTCTCCAATATAGACCAGCCAGCCGGGTGATGTAATTACGGGGTTATCGCCGCCTGTAAGGGCCTGTATGGTCAGCTTTGCCATCCCTGCGATAAAGCCGACCGCCAGACCTGCTACTGCGCCTTTGCCGTTAATCCGCTTAAAGAAAAGACCAAGCATGAAAACCGCTGTAATCGGCGGAGCCAGATAACCCTGAACACTCTGGAGATATTTATACAGCCCCCCCTGGGAAATTCGCTGCATGACTGGTATCCAGATTATCCCCATCGCAACAACTACCACCGTTGCGAGCCGCCCAACCGTCACCAGGTGCCGCTCAGAAGCCCTCGGATTTATTTTTTCATAAATATCCACGGTAAAAAGTGACGCACAGGAATTAAAAAGTGACGATAGAGAGCTCATCAACGCAGCCAACAGACCTCCGACCACCAAACCACGCAGGCCGACCGGCAGTAACGAGCTCACCATAACAGCAAAAACTTTATCGCCATCGAGAGCTTGCTGGCCATCGACCATCTTCGTCGGGATTTCAATCATTCCCTGTTTGTACAGTGCATAACCAATAAGACCGGGAACGATAAAAATCATCACAGGCCATACCTTCAGAAAACTACCCCAAAGAGCGCCGCGCCGGGCATTTCGCAGGTCTTTGGCAGCAAGCGCCCTCTGCACAATATACTGGTCAGTACACCAGTACCAAATCCCGATGATAGGCGATGCTATCAATACTCCCAGCCATGGGAAATCCGGATTCGTGTTTGGCCGCCACAGGGCAAAGTTGGCAGCATTCTCGCGGCATATCGCCTGCAGCTCGCCCCAACCGCCAAGTTTATCCAGGCCAATAAATGTAATAAAGATTGAACCGATTAATAAAATAACCGTCTGGATAGTATCAGTATAAACCACGGCGCGCAGACCACCGAGAACCGTATAGATTCCGGTAAGTATCACGGTCAATAGCGCCCCAGCCCAGAACGCATCAAGAACAAAAGTGTCTGTAACCTGTATATGAATCTCAGGCAAAAGCACATTGAAGACCACACCACCTGCGTAAACTGTAACTGATACCTTGGTAAATACATACGCCACAAGCGAGACAATGGACAATATCCAGCGTGATGTCGGATTGAACCGCCTCTCGAGAAACTCCGGCATGGTAAATACCTTCGAGTGGTAGTAAAATGGCACAAATACCCAGGCCAACATTACCACTACCCAGGCATGCAATTCCCAATGGGCCATTGCCATACCACTGGTAGAGCCCTGTCCGGCTAATCCGACAATATGTTCAGAGCCGATATTTGAGGCAAAAATTGAAGCTCCGACCACAAACCAGGGTACATGCCTGCCGGCAAGGAAGTAATCAGCGGGGGACTTTTGCCCCTGCCTGATTACCCAGAAGGCGATCCCCATAATAATGGCAAAATACAAACCAATTACTATCCAGTCCAACGTTTCAAAGCCCATTTGCTATCCTTCCATATCTAACTCGAAAATCAGGACATTGACCCCGTTAGAAAATGACGTCTTACTTCTAACGGGGTTGAGATTGCTATGAATTCAACACAATTTAACTGTTATATTAGCTGCTTTCAAGCACAATCCGTACGAATCAAATGTGTTTTCATAAGATTGTCCCCTCGGATTGGATAAAAGACATTGCGGTCACAGTGGCGGGCCAAATAGACCGGAGACTATGAAACCGGCGGTAAGAGCCAACGAACCAAGTGAATGCAAAAGGACCGTGACCTGGCTGGCGCGGTATTTACCCGGCGTGGTTAAATCTTCTTTATTTACAAACCTCATTGCCACGACCGCTATCGGCAGCGTAAACAGATAAAAGAACCCTGCATAAAACATTCCGCCGTAAATCAACATCCCTGCCGCAATGGCAAAGCTGGCAACCAGCACCGCTCGATAAATCCAAATCGCAACCGACACACCAAAGAGGACTACAAGTGTCTTTTTGTTTACTGCAGAATCGGCTTTCAAATCTGGAAATTCATTTGCCAAAATCACCAGGAAAATCAGGATGCTGACAATAACAGCTGGTAAAATCGGTATGATATCAATCGTTGCCGTCTGCAAATAATATGAGCCATAAACAGCAAGCAAACCAAATAACAGCGCAATAACAAGCTCGCCAAAACAACGATAGCCAAGCTTAATAGGCGGAGCAGTATAGAAAAAGCCGCCGAGCAATCCGATAACTCCAAGAATCAAAATAAAAAAGCTCTGTGTCAGTAAAAAAATTATAACACCAATTATTGAACCGATAGTCAACCAGAAAAGACTTATGAGCAAGGTCGCTTTGGCTGACAAGACACCATCCTGAATGTACCGCCTTCCGCCTGAAAAGGGAGTTGGATTTTTATTGGCCCAGTCGTTTCCGGAAAGATGGTCGAAGTAATCGTTGGCTATATTTGCACCAGAATGCAAGACCATCATTGCCAGCATCGCCAGAATAAAAAGATGCGGTGAGAAGGTAATGGTAGTCGCATAACCGAGCGCTGAGCCGACTAAAACCGGTGCTGCGCTTGCAACCAGGAACTTTGGTCGTGATGCAAGCAAAAGAATGATCAATTTTGAATGTTGGAGACGAGATTTCATAGATTCAATTTTAACCTCGGATTTGGGTTGACGCAAGGTGTGGCCCCTCACAGGTGTGACAACCTTGTGGGAAAATAACAAATGGCATCGCCCTTTCGGCTGTGCAGGACAAGCGACCGATATAGCGGTGAAGAGTAGGGCTAAACATAAAGGCCTGCCAGGTTGGCAGAACGATTGGGGACGACTGCAATTTTGCCAGCCCACCTAAGGCGGGCCAGATTGGGCACAGCACACCTTTATGATATAATCGCATTTATAATAAGCACTTATGTTAGGACCGGCCTGTGATAAAACATTTGGCACGATATTTGCACATTAACTGATATAATATGGTTTCGAATTTGTCAAAATCAGAGGAAATTAACATTCTGGCCAGCGGGACGACCTGGGCCTGGCCGGAGGCGCTGCGATATGTTTTTCGCCCAAGAGGTGTAAATCTGCTGGTGGCTGATAACACAAGTGATTTTGTTAACATTATCGAGCGAAGGCGAATCCATACAACGATTGTAGATACTGACCCGGAAAAATCAAGTGCTCTGGCAACTATAAAGATTATTCGGATGAACCATCCACTGCTGCCGTGTATTCTGCTCTCAAGCGCAAGGGACGAAACAATGCTCAATCAGGCACTGCAGCTTGATGTCTTTAGTGTTATTGATAAACCGGTCAAAATGGGTATTCTTTTGGAACAATTAAATAGATTGTTCAAAAAAAGGTATAATAGCGATATTTTCGCGGAGTAGCTGAAAGAAAAAAACAAGAAATAAAAGCAAGAAGTCTTTTTGAAAGGAGTAAGGACAAATGAAGATTCGACCATTGGCAGATAAGGTGCTTGTTCAGCGTCTCGAAGCTCAAACCAAGACGGCAGGCGGAATAGTCCTGCCGGACAGCGCCAAAGAAAAACCACAAAGGGGCAAAGTTGTTAGCGTTGGTAAGGGCAAGGTGCTCGACGACGGGACGCTAAGAAAAGTGCAGGTGAAAAAGGGTGATATGGTGCTTTTCACAAGCTACGCCGGAACAGAAGTAAAAATAGACGGCAAAGAGTACCTGATTATGAGTGAGTCAGATATTATGGCGGTAATTGAAAAATAAAAAGGAAGAATAATTAACCACGGATTTCGCAGATTGACACGGATTAAAAAATTAGCCACGAAGGCATAAAGAAATTATGAGTTAAAAAACTTCGTGTCTTAGTGCCTCGGTGGCAAAAATTGAAGGAAAAGGAGAAAGAGAAATATGACAGCTAAAAAGATTGCTTTTGGTACTGATGCACGGTCGGCTGTTAGAGAAGGCGTAAAGAAGCTGGCCAAGGCGGTAAAAATTACACTTGGGCCGTGCGGCAGGAATGTAGTTTTAGAAAAATCATTTGGGTCGCCGACCGTAACGAAGGATGGCGTAACGGTAGCCAAGGAGATTGAACTGGAAGATTCCTACGAGAATATGGGCGCTCAGATGGTCAAGGAAGTGGCCTCAAAGACATCAAGCGTTGCCGGCGATGGGACAACGACCGCAACAATATTAGCTGAGAGTATCTTCGACGAAGGTCTGAAAAACATTACAGCCGGTGCTAACGCAATGCAGGTAAAACGTGGCATTGAAAAAGCGGTAGAGCAAATCGTTGAAGAATTGCACAAGATGAGCACACCGGTCAAATCCAGCAAACAAATCGAGCAGGTGGCGACTTGTTCAGCCAACCAGGATGTTGAAATCGGCAAAAAGTTGGCCGAGGCGATGGACAAGGTCGGTAAAGACGGTGTCATTACCGTTGAAGAGGGACAATCGCTTCAAACAACCGTTGAGCTGGTCGAAGGTATGCAGTTCGACAAAGGATATCTTAGTCCGCACTTTATCAACAATTTGGAGAACATGACAATCGTCCTGGAAAAGCCGTATATTCTTGTACATGAAAAGAAAATAAGCTCGGTGAAATCACTCGTTCCTCTGCTCGAGAAGGTTGCCAAGCAGGGAAAACCACTGCTACTTATAGCCGAAGATGTCGAAGGCGAGGCGTTAGCAACGTTGGTCGTCAACAAGCTGCGTGGTGTGCTGCAGTGTGCGGCTGTCAAGGCACCCGGCTTTGGTGACAGGCGAAAAGCTCTGCTTAGCGACATTGCCACCCTGACCGGCGGCGAGGCCATATTCGAGGACCTGGGGCTTCAGCTGGAAAATATCGAATTGACACAGCTCGGAAGGGCGAAACGAGTTACTATCGACAAGGATACCACAACAATTATCGAAGGGGGCGGCGGCACCGAAGCTATCAAGAGCAGAATCGAGCAAATAAAGGCAGAGATTGATAAATCCACCAGCGACTACGATATTGAAAAACTGCAAGAGAGATTGGCAAAATTAGCCGGTGGCGTGGCCCAGATTAATGTTGGGGCAGCAACTGAGACAGAGGTGAAGGAAAAGAAGGCGCGTGTCGAGGATGCACTGCATGCCTGCAGAGCAGCGGTAGAGGAAGGCATTCTGCCCGGAGGTGGCGTATCAATGCTCAAAGCACTACATGGGCTGGATAAAGTCAAGACCATCGGCGATGAGAAAATCGGCGTTGATATAGTACGAAGGGCAGTGCCGGCACCAATTAAGCAAATCGCTGAGAACGCAGGGCTTGACGGCTCAATCGTTGCCCAGAAGGTTATGGAAAGCAACAAGAGGAACTTCGGCTACGATGCATTGCGCAAAGAGTACGGCGATATGGTGGAGTTCGGCGTGATTGTGCCGACAAAGGTTGAAAGGATTGCTTTACAAAATGGAGCTTCAATTGCTTCACTGCTGCTGACCACTGACGCTATAGTTAGTGAGATTCCAGAAAAGAAAGAAACGCCTCCTGCGATGCCGCCCGGAGGCGGAATGTACTAATTCGTCGCTTGTGACTCGTTGAAAGACACTAAATTATGAATTTTAGATTTTACACGAATGCGATATCTCAGGCATCCAGGAAGGTTGCAGCAGGAATATTCACCGTAGGGCTGTTGCTGATTGGTTTTGGTGTCATTATTCTGGCCCTGCCTGAGATATTTGCATTTCTGGCCGCTGCGGTATTCTTTATTGCAGGGCTGGGCTGTGGAATTACGGCCATCAAAATCTTCCTGGCACAGAGAAAGCTGAGCAAAATCAACTTCGACGATTCACAGGGATACAGAAAAAACGTCCAAATCCACACGGAGGAATACTACGACATATAGAGCATAGCGTATCCAGCCTGCCCACCGTGCTTTCTCGCGAAAGCACGAACGGGGGCGGACTTCAGTTTCGCTCCAGCATTGAGTATCCAGTATCGAGAATATCTGCCAAAATGGCACTATTAACAAGAAGACAGAAGTCAGAAGACAGAAGCCAGAAACCATAACTTCTTGAAATGAAAGAGGTTAACTAACTCAAGTAGATTACGCTTGACTCTTGGCACGTCTTTTGCACATAATTAACCACAGATTTCACAGATAGAAAAAATGTCTACGAATTAACACAAATGGACACGAATATTAAAAACCAAATAATACAAGTTGGTGGAAATTCGTGAAAATTCGTGGTTAAAAATAAATCAGCGTAATCTGTGTAATCTGTGGCAAAAAAGGAGATGACTATGGCTAAAATCATTGGAATAGACTTGGGAACGACAAACTCCGTAGTCGCCGTTATGGAAGGCACAGCGCCGAAGGTATTGATAAATTCCTCCGGTTCTCGATTGACGCCTTCGGTAGTCGGCTTTACAGATAAAGGCGAGCGGCTCGTTGGTCAGATTGCGCGCCATCAGCAGGTAACCAATCCGGAAAATACCGTGTTTTCCATCAAACGCTTTATGGGCCGAAGACACAGTGAAGTCTCATCAGAAGAAAAGATTGTCCCTTATAAAATTACCGGCAGCCCGGAGGAGCTTGTAAAAGTCCAGGTCCGCAGCAAGGAATACACCCCACCGGAAATCTCTGCTATGGTCTTGCAGGATTTGAAAAAGACAGCTGAGGATTATCTGGGCGAAAAGGTCACCGATGCCGTCATTACAGTTCCTGCTTACTTTAATGACTCCCAGCGACAGGCCACAAAGGACGCAGGTAAAATAGCAGACCTCAACGTCCGCAGGATTATTAACGAACCGACTGCCGCGGCTCTTGCTTACGGAGTTGAAAAGAAAAAAGACCAGAAAGTAGCAGTATTTGATTTTGGAGGTGGAACATTCGATGTCTCCATCCTGGATATCGGCGGCTTTGGCGAGGAAGGCGGTGTTATCGAAGTTCTCAGCACAAATGGAGATACTCATCTGGGCGGCGATGACCTCGATGCAGTACTGATAAACTATATCGCCGATGAGTTCAAAAAGAAAGAAGGTATCGACCTGCATGAAGACGCTATGGCACATCAACGTTTGAAAGAGGCCGCTGAAAAGGCAAAGTGCGAACTAAGCTCGCAGGTCGAAGCGACCATTAATCTGCCCTTCATCACCGCCGATGCAAAAGGGCCGAAGCACCTGCAGATGACCATCACACGCAGCAAGTTCGAATCGCTGGTCGAGCACGTTTTTGAACGCCTGAAACAGCCGTGCTACAGTGCGATGGAGGACGCCAAACTGGAACCTAAGGACATCGCCGAGACCCTGTTGGTAGGCGGCTCCATAAGAATTCCGAAGGTTCAGGAGATTGTAAAAGGTATCTTCGGAAAAGAGCCGAACAAAAGCATCAACCCCGATGAGGTGGTTGCCTTAGGAGCAGCCATTCAGGGCGCAGTCCTGGCAGGCGATGCGGGCGTTAAGGATATTTTGCTTCTGGATGTAACGCCGCTTTCACTGGGTGTCGAGACGCTTGGCGGAGTTATGACACGGCTGATTGACCGCAACACCACGATTCCTACCAGTAAGAAGGAGATTTTCTCAACCGCTGCAGATAACCAAACGACTGTTGACATCCACGTACTTCAGGGTGAGCGTGAATTTGCCGCAGATAACCGCACACTTGGTAGATTCCAGCTTACCGAGATTCCATCGGCCCCGCGAGGTATTCCGCAAATTGAGGTTGCATTTGATATTGATGCCAACGGTATTTTGAACGTTTCAGCAAAAGACCTCGGCACAGGCAAACAGCAGTCTATCGTTATTAAATCCAGTTCAGGCATAAGCGAGCAAGAGGTTGATAAGATGAAAAAAGACGCTGATACACACGCCGAAGAAGATAAGAAGAAAAGAGAGGTCGTGGACCTGAAGAACCAGGCCGACCAACTGCTCTATTCGACCGAAAAGACCCTCAAAGAACATGGCGGCAAGGTCTCCGCCGAGACTCGTGGAAAAATCGAAAGTACCGTCAACAACCTCAAGGAAGCCATAAAAGGTGATAATGCCGAAGCGATAAAAAGGGCCATGGAAAACCTCGGCACCGCCAGCCAAGAACTGGGCAAGGTGCTCTACGAAGAGGCCGCTAAGAAGCAGGCCGCCTCAGCTACTCCTGGCACAGCCGAGCAAAAACCACCTCCGCCACCTGAAGGCGAGGTTAAAAGAAAAGGCGACGGTGATGACGTAATAGACGCCGAATTCGAGGCAAAAGACGAATAAGGTAACTGGTTTTATTTACCTATACAGAATCGGCTGAATATCCTTTCTAATATTTGCTCGTCAACGTGTCCGCCTGTGGTGGATTCGATATCGCAAATGCTCTGGTAGGCGGTTCGCAGCATCATTGCAGTAACCTCGTCACTACCGTCTTTTAATTCATTGATGGCTTCGCTTACATTTTCAATCGCGTCCGTTACGGCTTGCTTGTGCCGAGCTGTAAGCGCCACCTCCGATGTTCGTTCGGAAAGCTCCTCACTCCTCGTACCTAGTGACAACTCGATTAGCTTTCCATCAATTGAATCTCGTAACTGTTCCATACCAACGCCGGTTACTATAGAAGTAGGTAAGAATTCAGCGTCAAACCCCGTTAGAGACTTTTGCCGTTGGGTCTCTAACGGGGTAAATATCTTGTTCAGCTCAACAAACCGATTTGCTAATATTTCTTTTGAGAGCAAATCGGTTTTTGTTGCTACAGCTATGATAACCTCCGGCTTTATAAGCAGACGTATCGCCACATCTTCAAACCAATCTTCTTTTGATACATCCACACAAAATACAACCACAGAGCTGTTCCGCAGCGCTTCGATTGCCGCTTGTTGTGCCAACTCGTCAAGAATGTTATTCGGTTCAGCTATCAGCCCCGCACAATCGAACAGCACACATCTGCAATGCGCCAGAGATAGTAGCCCCGTCAGGACATCCCTGGTAGTTTTGCGTCTGTATGAAATGATGCTTCTTGCTTCGCCGAGCAATTTATTCAGCAGACTGCTCTTGCCCGCATTCGGGGCTCCTGCAATTCCCACCGCAGGCAAATCAACTACAATCTCGCTTCTGATACTGCCGGTGAGCAAACGCTCAAGTTCTGTTTTTATCTGCGAAAGTCTTTTAACTGCCTCATTTTGGGTTATAAATGGGTTCCCATTTTGCGTTTCTTTTACCTGCCCCTGCGTCTTCCGACGCGAGTCGGGGCGGCGGGCAAAATGGGGTACCAATTCAATATCTTCGCCGCTAAAATCCAGCCCTGCCTCGATTAAGCTAAGACAATCCATCAAGTCTGTTCGTGTTTTTGCTGCAGCTTCGGCTAATCGCCCGCTAAGAAGTTTTTCAGCAGCAGCTAATTGAAACGTATTGGAGCTAACCACGACTTCGTTCACCGCCTCAGCCTGGGCCAAATCAATTTTCCCTGCCAGATACGCCCGCGCCGTGAACTCACCGGGCCCAGCCATTCGCAGACCTCTGCCGAGCATACTGCTCATAAAGGCCTCGGTAACAGCAGAGTTCGTATAGATGTGAAACTCAGCAACATCATCACCGGTGTAAGAGTTTGGGCCAAAAGTCAGATACAGTCTTGCGTCTAATTTCAGCTCTTCATCAATTGCTATACTTCCAGCCATCAAGCAGCTGTTTCGTATTGCGTATTGCGTCCCTTCGACTACGCTCAGGACAAGCTTGCGTATTGCGTCGGTTGTTTTTCCTTTCTCGCGATACGCATCACGCATCACGCACGACGAGATTGGTAGGCTGAAAATCTGCTCACAGATTTCAACCGTCATGGAGCCGGTCATACGGATAATTACACCCTCCTGAGAGTTGGGAGAGCTAACCGCTACAATGGTATCGTTCAGGTCATACATTGGTAATTAGTAATTGGTAATTGCCATTTAACCAATCACCAATTACATCTTGTAGAATGGTTTGGGCTTCTTCTTTTTGACTTTGGCGCCGGTTTTACTCGTTGCGGCAACCAGACTCACAGATTCGGCTTGCTCTTTCTCACGGATGTGTTTGCGAATGACATACTGTTCGAAAACGCCGGCAAAGGTACTGGCCATAATATACAGATTCACCCCCGACGGCGCCTTATATAACATCAGCGGGAACATCAGCGGCAGCATAATCATCATCATTTTTTGCTGCTGAGCAACCTGTGAGCTTGCCGAAGCTGCCGCCTGAGACGGCATCAGTTTCTGCTGTAGAAAGAATGCAACACCCATCAAAATAGGCAGCAAATTCAGTGATTCAATCTTCCAGCCCAATAAAGGCAAAGTTATCGTTGAAAATCTCACCAAAGCATCCGGAACCGAAAGGTCCGTAATCCAGAACGGCAAAAAAGCAGCTCCACGCAGGTCGATACTGGCATATACAGCGCTCCACAACGCAATCCAGATGGGCATCTGCACCATCATCGGCAGAAAGCCAATGATTGGCGAAGCGCCCTGCTTTTTATAAAGGGCCATCATCTGTTTATTCATCTCGGCCTTGTTATTGGCGTACTTTTTCTTTATCTCCTCGGTCTTCGGAGCGAGCTTACCCATTTTGCCCATCGAGACCTGGCTTCTTTTGGTAATCGGATGCATGATAAGACGCATCAGAAACACCAGTATGATAATGACCACCCCGTAGTTGTGGATGAAGGCGTACATCCATTTCATTATCGCCAGTATCCCAAAGGCCAGGGGGCTTATAATGCTCGCTGGACAACAACAGGCCATAAAATCTATCGTTTGCACAAAACCCAGCGTGCGATACATCTCGTTTTTATCGAAGAGACTTTTATCCTTGGGTCCAACATACAGTTGGAAGTTATATATCTTCGCACTGTCCACCTGCCCAGCCGGAGCCAGTGTGTTCGAGGCAATTTTCAAATCCAATCCGACCGTTTCATCGCCGCTATCGGCTTTTTTGTCCCCATCAGGATTGCAAAACCACCCTAATTTATCTGCAACCCAATCACAGTAGTCTTTACCCTCATCAGGCACGGGTATCAATATGGCAGCGAAATATTTGTTTGTTGCTGCCACCCACAAAGAATGTGCACTTCTGTAGCGGGTAGGTAGATTTTGACCTATCCGCAGGTTCTCTTTAGCCTGCTCGATTTGTGCTTGTCTGCCTGAGCGCTTCGCTTCTTCGTATTTGAGCGTGGCATCCTTCAAACCTGGCTTTTTACTAAGAAAACGACCCTGAATTTCTTTTCGGGACGAAACTATCTCTCCCCCAGATGTGACAAAACCGCCTACAATTTTCCTCATATCGGTCCTGAAGGCCTCTCTGCCGAGACCTGTCGGGCCGGCCATATTGAATCGATACTTTAGCGTGCTGTCGGTGAGATTTTCAACCGCTACACTGCAGTTCAAAAGGTAGCTGTCGGGACTGACCTTATAGGTTTTAAGCAGTTTTACAACCGGCTCACCATTTGATGTCTTGATGGCCGCTTCGAACTGAGCCGTTTGAGAACCGTCCTTCGTTATCTCTTTGCCGGAACTCTCCCATTGCAAATACTGCAGTGACAGCTGCAGTTTTTTCTGAACAAATACAAACTCTCCATTCGACATCGATAAAATTTCAGCACCATCACCCAGCTTTACAGGAGATAGTATCACCAATGGCTGAGGATTCTTGTAATCGCGGTCATCAAATTCACTAAAAATGGCTCTCTCAATCGCTGCTCCTTTGGTACTCAATTCCAACTGGTACTTAAAGCCGCTTTCGGGGTTGGTTGAACCGAGTGAAATAATCTTTGCTGAGCCACCGACAGCCTCGAAAGTAGAAGAATCAACGGCCTCTAATCGTTCATCTCTTGATGCAGGCAAATTTTTCTCTGCAGGTATTTCATTATCTGTTGCCTGCTGCAAAAGAATACAGGGTTGCATCCCAGGCCGACCTGCTTCAAAAAGCCCAGACTCAATTACGAGCCAGCCGCAAAAAACAACAAAACCAACTATAAATAAAGTTAAATATCGCATCTTATCTATTGTCCTTCGTCTCTCATTACGAGTATCGTGCATTGAGTTACGAGAAACGAACTTATCTCCCATCCAGCAGTCTTTCGGCGTGAAAGTTATCCAGCTGGTCGATTGCTTTTATCTTTTTCATAGTAGTTTCAATATCGTACTGAAGCCGCACAAAGTGCACCTCATTTTTATTCACATACACATAGCTTGCCCGATTGTTTTTGTCTCTCGGCTGTCCCACGGAGCCAACATTGATAATCGCTTTCTCGCCATCGATAATCGGATAGACATCGCCCAGCTCGTCCGGCGGATAGAAATCCGGCTCATCCAGAAATACACCGGGCATATGCGTATGGCCAACAAAGCATGTATGCTTGACCAGCTCGAAGAGCAGCCGAACCTTTAGCGGATTGGTATAAACATCCTCAGGAAAGATATATTCATTAATCGGCCTTCTCGGTGATGCATGAACAAAATCCATTATTGCTGAAGTTGCCCCCAGCTTGCTTTTGAGTGTCCGTCGCATCGGCATTTCGCCCAAAAAGCTCCAGCGCCTGTCACAGTGTTGCTTGTTCTCTTCTGCTTCCAGTACATCACGAGTCCAAAAACTTGCCTGCTCCGCTGCGTAGTTGAAATTTGTCGGCTCATAAAATACCGCATAATCGTGATTGCCCAGAATGCACCACCTGGCCTTGTCTATAATCAAATCAAGGCACTCCCTCGGATTTGGGCCGTAGCCGACCACGTCACCCAGACAATAGATTGTCTCTATGCCACGCTTCTCAATATCAGCCAGAACCGTGGTTAGGGCCTCTAAGTTGGAATGTATATCGCTCAGAACAGCAAACATACGCTTCCTTAAACAAAAACAAATCCTATATTATGCAAAAAACCACTTTATAGCAGAAATATCGCAAAAATACCAGAATATTTATCAGCTTATGAAAAAACACGATTTGGACTGTTGAGCTTAACAGGGGCAAAAAAGACAGTTTGCTTTATCCGGTGATACGGATATAATACCTCTTACATAATATGGAAAGCACGATACAGGACACAAAGTTGATGGATATAACTCTACTTGAAACTCGCGGGCTGGTAAAATACTATTCCGGCAGGGCTGTCGTCAACGAAATATCTATTGCTATCGGTCAGCACAGCATAGTCGGACTTCTGGGCAGAAACGGTGCCGGCAAAACCACCACCTTTAGAATGATTATGGGAATGGTTACCCCTAATAACGGCTCGGTTATCTTTGAAGGCCACGATATTACAAAGCTGCCAATGTACAAAAGAGCACGCATGGGTATCGGCTATCTCTCACAGGAGCCGAGCATCTTTCAGCGCCTCAGCGTCCAGGACAACCTTTATGCGATTCTGGAAACAATGTCGTACACCCGCGCCGAGCGCAACCGAAGGGCAGATATGCTCATTGAGCGTTTTTCACTTAACGAAGTCGCCGATAGTCAGGGTCGCTTCCTCTCCGGCGGCGAACGAAGAAAACTCGAAATCGCTCGCGCTATGATAACGGACCCTTCCTTGATTCTTTTGGATGAGCCATTTAGCGGAGTTGACCCTATTGCTGTCGGGGATTTGCAAGGCGAAATCCGCCGGCTCGCTGCCTCCGGCGTCAGCATTCTCGTTACCGACCACAATGTCGAAAGGACGCTCGAGGTGGCTGATAAGGCCTACATCATCGACCACGGAAAGGTAATCGGAGCTGGCACACCAGCAGAAATCGTCCGCAACGAGACTGTCAGAAAACATTACCTCGGCAACATCTTCACCGGCACCGAATTCGACAATAATAAACGCGAAGCGTAAATAGCAAATCAAGCAGCGAAACAAAAGAGATACAAAAATGATTGATATTGAAAAATGTCGAATTACGCACTATCCGGCGGGGGTTTTGACAAAGGCGGCTCAGCCGGTTGAAAAAATCGATGATAATATCCGCCGGTTCGTAAAGAAGATGACCGACATTATGCTGAAAAACAAGGGCATCGGCCTAGCAGCACCACAGGCAAGCGTGCCGCTTCGGCTGTTTATCATATCGCTCAATGGAACCAGAGAAGCCGTCAAAGTTTATATAAATCCCACCGTTACACCAGCCGGAAAGCTTACAGAATTCGAGGAAGGATGCCTGTCGGCACCGGGTATTTTTACTAAAATTCGTAGATACAAAAAATGCAAGGTTACAGCCACCGACCTTGACGGCAGTGAGTTTACCGAAGAGGCCGAAGGCCTTTATGCCAGGGCCCTTCAGCACGAATACGACCATATCGAGGGAATGACCATAGTAAATCGTATGGGCCAGGCAGCTAAAATCGCACACCGAAAAAAACTAAAAGATTTGCAGGATGCTGCATTTGAAAAGAAAAACGAAAAATGACAAATAAAAATATCAAAAAGCGTTACTGGATGCTCGATACTGGATATTCGATTGATTCGATTGCCAATTACAAGTATCGAGAATTAAGAATCGAGAATCGAGTTATGAACATAGTTTACTTAGGTAGTGGTGAATTCGGCCTGCAATGCCTGAATACCCTGGTAAAATCAAGTCATAGTCTGGATTTCATCGTAACGCAACCGCCTCGTCAGGCAGGTAGAGGCAGAAAATCAAAACCGACACCGGTTTCTCTCTGGGCAAAGAGCCATTCGCTCCCTTTTATAGAAACAGATAATGTAAATAATCCTGAGGAAATTGAAAAAATCGCATCATATGAGCCGGATTTAATTCTGGTAATAGCATTCGGCCAAAAAATTGGCAATGAACTGATAAACCTGCCACTGAAAGGTGCTATAAATGTTCATGCCTCTTTGCTGCCGAAATATCGAGGGGCGGCGCCTATAAACTGGGCGATAATCAACGGCGAAAGCCAAACCGGCATCAGCATAATCACGTTAGCCGAAAAAATGGACGCCGGCGACATACTGGGCCAGGCCATTACAGACATAAGACCTGACGAAACAGCTGGTGAGCTTCACGATCGGCTCGCAAAATTGGCCGCACCATTATTATTAAAAACGCTCGCAAAAATAGCAGATGACACCGTAATTTACACCGCCCAAAACCATTCGAGAACAACACCGGCACTAAAGTTAAAAAAGTCAGATGGCATTTTAGATTTTACTGAGCCGGCAGAACTTCTCCAAAGAAAGATACGTGGCTTTTGGCCGTGGCCCGGTGCTTCGACAATTTACCTGTCTAAAAAAACTAACAAATCAACGCGAGTTACCATAGCTATGGCAGAAATCGTCGGGACCTTAAATTCCACCGGCTTATCAACAGGAACCCTCGATGAAAACCTGAATGTAATTTGTGGCGCAAATGCCCTAAATATCATAAAAATCAAACCCGCCGGCTCTGCTCTTATGGACTTCAAAGATTTCGTCAACGGCCAGCACACTCAACCAGGCGACATGTTCGTCAAGATTGAAAAGCTAAATGCCCAGTAAAAATGCAACCACTGCACGTGCCCCGTTAGAAATAACTCACAAGGAAGGAGTAGCACACCCCCGGCGCCGGCTTCTAACGGGGCGTGCTATTGCAGCCGATGTGCTAAACCAGTTCAACCCAAAGCATGATTACGTTTCTGCGCTTCTGGACAAACTTCTGCACAAAACACAAGAGAGGCAACGAGCCACTGACCTTGTCTTCGGAACAATAAGAAATCGAACAGCTATTGATGCGGTGATAGCTATATTCACTAATCGTCCAGTTAAGAGGATACCCGCTAAAGTTCTCAATATCATTCGCCTTGGCGCTTATGAACTTATCTACTCACCTGCAACCCCGGATTATTCAATCGTCAATGAAGCAGTTGAAAACGCCAAGGCCTTCCAAGGTAAGAAACAGGCCGGCTTTGTAAATGCCGGCCTGCGACAAATTACAAGGCACATAAAAAATCGCCAAATCCGGCTCTCACAAGCCAATACGCAAAGAACACTTCCACAAACATCCACCGCCGGCTGTGAATTTGATACCGATATCCTGCCGGACCCCAAAGTCTCTCCCGCTGATTATCTGGATACGGCATTTTCGCTTCCAAAATGGCTCATGACCGATTGGCTTGGTGAATTCGGTCTGGAAATTACCCGACAAATCTGCTTTGCATCCAACCGCAGGCCGAGCATCTACATCAGGCCCAACACACTAAAAACAACCGCACAAAAATTAGCTGAAAAGCTGCACAAAGCAAATATCGACGCCGAAGTAGTGGCTGATTTAGAAATGATAAAAATCAAAAGACCGAAAGATGTAACGCAGCTTCCTGGCTTTGGTGAAGGTGAATTTATCATTCAGGATATAACTGCCGCCCAGCCGGTACATATCTTGAAGCCGCAACCGGACTGGAAAATTCTCGACCTTTGCGCCGCACCGGGCACAAAAACCACACAGTTAGCCCAAGCAACCGGCGACAAGGCACATATATTCGCCACCGACATCGATACCGAGCGACTACAACTTGTTAAAGAAAATATCAATCGCCTTAGCATAAAAAGCATAAGAATCGTCGAATATAAAAACCTGCAAAAACAGGCAGAAAAGATTGATTTTTTCGATTGTGTTCTGCTGGATGTGCCTTGTTCAAATACCGGCGTACTTGCAAAACGCATCGAGGCCCGCTACAGAATAACACCAAAGACAATACAGAAGCTTACTAAAATACAAGCTGAGCTGTTGAAAACCGCAGCATCGATGATAAAACCGAAAGGTCGAATTGTCTACAGCACCTGCAGTATTCAAAAACAGGAAAACCGCCAGCTTATCAAAGGTTTCCTGCAGAGAACCCTTGCTTTTGAACTCGAATCAGAACGGCTGACCTTGCCATCAGCCAACGGTATGGCAGACCACGACGGCGGTTACGTAGCAATAATTCCAAGAAAGCCCTAATTTCTTCTCGCTCTATCGACCCTTAAATATTAAATGGAACATTATTGCGACAAACAAAGCAAAGATGTCATTGGTGCGAAACCTGCCTTCGACCCCGCTCGAGGGACGGTCAAGCTCTGCGTCGTGCAACCTCGAAAATGTTGAACTATTGGCGTGTCTAATAGCAATATCATTAAAAGAAATATGCAAACAAAAAAGTTACATAACTGGAATTTATCTTACTCGCAGGCAATCTCTTTACAGAAACAGCTCAGCGAAAAGGTGCAGTTGGTCGAGTTAAAAAACCAGCCGAAAACCATAGCCGGTATTGACTGCGCCCTAAGCAAGGATAAACAAAGAATTATCGCTGTCGCTGTTGTTTTGGAGCTTCAAGCCGCACAAAAGAGTCTTTGGGGGTCTCCGAAACCATCAGACGCAAATGTCATTCCTGCGCAAGCAGGAATCCATTTCGAGATTATCGAAACAGCAAATGCTGTTGAGAAACTGACTTACCCGTACATTCCGGGTTTGCTTTCCTTCCGTGAATCGCCTGTCTGCATCGCCGCAGTTGAAAAACTAAAAAACGAGCCGGATGTATTTTTAATCGATGGCCAAGGTATCGCCCACCCCCGCCGGCTCGGCCTCGCATCACATCTGGGTCTATTCTTTGACAAGCCAACAATCGGCTGCGCAAAAAGCAGATTAACCGGCACTTATGAGGAGCCATCTCCCGAGAAAGGCTCATATAGCCCATTACAAGACGGCGCAGAGACTATCGGAGCGGTAGTGAGAACCCGCAGCAATGTCAAGCCGGTTTTTGTCTCCGTGGGCAATAAGTGTCTGCTGAATGATGCGATAAAAATCGCCCTCGACTGCACAACCAAATACCGAATTCCTGAGCCAACCCGCCTCGCACATCAACTGGTTAGCAAATTAAAGCTTCAAGCGTAAACAAGCCACGAACTCCGAATTAGTCCCACTTGTGTTTTTCAACGCAAGCAAGAATCTTCTCAGCACATTGAAGCGCTGCCAGGCCCTCTTCAACACTAACTTCAGGCCTTAAACCCTCCTGCTGCGGCACATCGCGACGAGTATCAGCCACCGCCTTTAAGAAAGATTCCTGCTCAAGACGCAACGGCTCCTTGTCGTCTATCTTGAGCTTTTCAATATGCAGCAAATCAGGCCAGTTGACTTTCAAAAGGTTAAACTTACCTGCCTTTTTAAGCGTTCTAATCTTTTCGACAACGTCAATGTTGGGGTTTGTCTTGATAACAGTACCACTTTTCTTAAGGAAATCGGCGCTCAAATAGGCCTGTCGGCTAAATACTCTCACTTTCCTTTCGGTTTTCAATGCCAATCTCGAGGCGGTGATATTCGCAATACAGCCATTCTCAAAAACGATTCGTGCATTACAAATATCTTCCTGCTCGTCAATAACACTGACACCTACCGCATCTATCTTCTTAATTTCGCTCGCTGCCAGGGACAGAATAATATCTATATCATGTATCATCACATCCAGCACAACTCCGACGTCGGTCGAGCGGAATGGATACGGACTGATACGAGTGGCCTCAATAAACTTCGGCTCAATATCGAGACGCTTCATCGCCTGGACAACCGGATTGCATCGTTCGGAGTGGCCCACGGCTACAACGCAGTCGTTCCTGCTCGCAAGAGCTGCTATCTTCCTACCTTCGGCGACATTAGCCGCCAGCGGCTTTTCAATCATCACCGCAATATTGTTTTTGATAAAAATTTCCGCAAGCTCCAGATGTGTCACCGTCGGAGTCGCTATCGTTACCGCATCAACTTTGTCCAGAATATCTGCACAAGAAGTTACAGCCATACAGTTATATCGGCGGGCCAGGCGCTGGGCCTTGCTGGCATCGATATCCACCACGGCAACAAAATCGCTCTGGCCCAAGCTATGGTAAACCTTCGCATGTATCGCCCCCATTTTGCCGGCGCCTATGATAGCAGTCCGTACCTTCATTCTTCGCATCTGTTTTCTGTCCTCTGTATCGTCCTCTGTCCTCTAACCCCTGAACTTTTCGAGGTATCTGCCAAACTGGTGCTTGCTGCTTTTGTTTATCATATCAATCATAGCGCGAACATTCTCATCGAGCCCGTCTTCTTTTGCCAAAGCCCTTGCATTTCCCAGCAGCGTGCCGCCCTGGCGATAGAGTTTTTGATACGCCTCGAATATCTTCTCCTGTTGCTCTTCGCTCAAACCGGCTCTTTTCATGCCCCGTTTGTTAACACCCCTTACCCTCGGCGGATAATGTCCGCTGACAATAAGAAATGGAGGAACATCTCGATTAATCCCTGCAAGCCCCGCGGCGTAGCACCACTTGCCAATAGTAACAAACTGATGTAGTAAAACCATACCACTAAGCCAGACACCGGTCTCAATCCTGCAATGCCCGCTTATCTGCACATAGTTACTCATAACTATTCTATCTTCAAGCATGCAGTCGTGCCCGATGTGAACTCCTATCATAATCAGATTATCATTTCCAATCTTGGTCGAACCATCTTGATGAACACTCGGATGAATTGTTACCTGTTCCCGAATGATGTTATTATCGCCTATGACAAGCCCACCAATTTTGTCATCTACACCCAGACCCAGCATTTGTGGCCAGCCCCCTATCACACAATTGGGAAAAAAGTGATTGTTCTGCCCAATCCTGACGTCCTTGCTAATCACTACATTAGCATCAAGTACAGTACCGGCACCAATTGATACATCGCTACCAATAACACAATTAGGCCCAACTGTAACACCCTCAGCCAGCTGAGTATCCCTATGAACCACCGCACTGGGATGTATCTGTATCATCTTATGTCCTTTGTCTTGTTTTATACTCTTTCTTCATCAACAAGCATAAATTTGATTTGCGCCTCAGCAACTATCGAATCGCCCACCATCGCCTTGCATCGACATTGAGCGGTTCTCTTGCGAAGTCGTACCGTTTCAGCGGTTAGGATAAGCTGGTCGCCGGGGACAACCGCTTTACGCAATTTAACGTCATCCATGCTCAACAGCACCGCCAACTTACCGGTGAGTTCCAGTCTCTGCGCAAACAACAGGCCCGACACTTGCGCCATCGCTTCTACGATGAGAACACCAGGCATGATAGGCGTACCAGGAAAATGGCCCTGGAAAAATTGCTCATTGAAGCTTACATTCTTTATGCCCTTTATTCGCACGTCACCTTCGATTTCGACTACCTTATCCACCAGCAAAAGCGGGTATCTATGAGGTAGAATTTTAGCAATCTGTCGAATATCCAGAAGCGCATCAGTCCCATACGCCTGCATCCGCTCTTGCCGCTGGGCCGCCTCATATAGTTTTCTCGCAATCTGCTGGTTCAGCGAATGACCGCTCTTATAAGCTACAATCCTGCCTTTAATCGGCCGACCTACCAATGTAAGGTCGCCAATCAAGTCTACAATCTTATGCCTGACACATTCGTTGGGAAATCTGAAACTATTCTTAATAGGCCCGTCTGAGTTGATAACCAGAACATCGCGAGGACCAATATGCGCTCCCATGCCGCGGGCCCGAAACTGCTTGGCCTCAGCTTCGAGCAAAAAGGTTCGGGCAGGTGCTAAATTCTTCTCAAAACTCTCTGGTGTAAGCCGACAGCTGAAAATCTGCCTACCAACACCAGTGTGTCCGCCGTAGTCCATATCAAAGGTGATATTTAATCCGTCATCTACATATGGTAGAGCATATATGGATGCGTCACCAGCGATAATACTAATCGGCTCGCTGATAACATACTCTTTGCGCTTTACCTGCTGCTCAACAAGTCCGGCACGCTTGAGAACCTTGAAATACTCAGCGCTGCTGCAATCCGGAGCCGGCAGCTCCGGGCCGTCAACCTCTATAGTCAAATTGTCAATCTCAATGGCACTGACCGCAGCCAAACAATGCTCGATGGTTTCTATGCTGACAGAGCCTTTCTTTATCGTCGTGCGACGACTCCGCTCCGCAAGATTGGACGCAACAGCACTAATCCGCACCGCCTCCGGCATATCAATCCGTACAAAAACCACACCGCTATCCGCAGGGGCCGGGCGAAAGACAACCTTCGCCTCTTCGCCTCCGAATAAGCCGCGACCGTGCAACCTACCTTCACTTTTTATCGTCTTTTGCAGCTTCATATTCTTTTGCCACCATGTCAGAAATCAGATGTCAGATTTTCTGTCTTCTGTCCTCTGTTGTCTGTCCTCGTGGCTAATCTTCATTTTTTTCCAGTTTTTCTACTTTCCTAACCAGTTTCTTTAACTGCTCTGCCATCTTCGGCAAACGCATAGTCAAACCAATTATCCGTAATGCCTCTTTCTTTTCAACCGCCGGCCGGCCAAGTAATTGTTGCCCTGCTGCCACATCGTAAGGAACGCCGGATTGAGCACCAATCATTGTACCATCACCTATTTCTATATTATCCGCCAGGCCAACCTGCCCTGCTAACACAACACCGTCGCCCAGCTTGCAGCTACCGGCAATACCGACCAGCCCTGCTATCAGACAGCCCTCGCCAATTACTACATTATGAGCAATTTGCACAAGGTTATCTATCTTTGTCCCGGCCCCGATTATGGTATTACCGAACTTAGCCCTGTCGATGCAGCAATTAGCTCCTATCTCGACAAAATCTTCAATCACTACCCCGCCATTGTGTGGTATGAGTTTATGGCTGCCTTCGATAAGTGAATACCCAAAACCCGTCGAACCAATTGTGCTGTTCGCCTGAATGATCACGTTATTACCTAAACAGCAGTTGTGATAAACCACAACGTTGCTGTCAAGACGACATTTTTCCCCGACTTTTGAATTCTCGCCTATCTTACACCCACTACCAATACAGGTGTTTTTGCCGATTTCTACTCTATCGCCAATTACTACATTCGGCCCAATAGACGCACCCCTGGCTATCTTGACATCGTGCCCGAGCGTAGCGGACGGATCAATCCCCTCAACGGCAGGTTTCAGTGTGGGTGCAAAAATATTCAAAACTTCTATTAGTGCAGCATCAACATTTTTTACAATCAACTGCGGCTTGGGTAACCCATCGATTCGCTTCGCAACAATAGCCGCTGCTGCTCGCGATTTGCCGAGAGCAGCTATGTGTTTATCGTTCGTAACAAACGTAACATCGCTTTCGCCAGCCGCCTCTACAGGCCCTACATCGCTTATTTGCCTCTTGATTTCACGGCCTGCGCCAACTAACCCGGCACCAAGCCGCTCAGCCAATTGTTCAACTGTCAGTTCCATCTCAAACCAAATACCAAAACTGAATCTCGTCCATCACACACCCCCTTCTGTGATTTACATTTCGCAACTTACGATAAGCGATTTTTACTTCTCCGCGTCCAGCCGAGCTATCACCTCATCGGTAATATCCAAACAGCCGTCACTATACAGCAATTTATGCGTATTGAGGGTCAACATAAGCTCATCGGGGCTCGCTGTTGGAAAATCAGCAACATCCTTTTGTAAAACCAAATCAAGCTGTTTTTGCCCAGCCAGCTCACGGATTATCTTCAGAATTTTCATATAAAGGCCTTCTGTCCATCGCTGGTCCCTCAATGTTCTCTGCTGATTGTTGAACCGCCGAGCGGCTTCAAGTTCTGCCTGTTTTTGTAACAGCTCCTTTATTTGTGCCAGATAGTCACTGCTGCCGGGTTTTAGCGCTTTGAGACCGGCTTCCTGCGAGTCGATTTCTTTGCTAAGCCTTTGCTGCTCCGCATCCCATCTGTCTTGTTCGGCCATAGCATTGGCACCGTATTTGGCATTTCGCCTGCTGTCACGAAAACAACTCCGAATATCGACAACGCCAATCTCCACTACCCCCGTATCTTGCTTTCGCAAGAAAGCACTGGGGTCGGCTTTCGGCTTAGCCAAACTGTATTCATGGCCCGCAAACAAAACAGCCACTCCTATTAAACAATATAAAACCATTGTTTTAGTCTTCATAAGGTACCCTTTCCAAATTGAGTTGTTAAATAGTAACCGGTTAGATAATTAAATAATTACCACTCACCAGTTAAAACAGTCTTCCTACAGAGAAACTGAAAGTCCGTGTTTCGTCCCCGCTACTTTTCATAAATGGCGCTGCAAGCTCAAACCTCATTGGCACAGGACCAAACCACTGTGGTACCAATATCTGTACGCCTATACCTGCCGAAGCTCGATAGCCGCCGGTTTCGACTGCTCCACTATCCAGGAAAAATAACGCTGCAAAATTATCACTTGCTATAGGCACAGTTACCTCGCTATTGGCCAGAAAAATCCATTCACTGCCTATTGGGTCTTTCCGCTGAGGGTTAGTTACATTCGTCTGCATACCTCTCGGACTTATTCCACGGTAATCAAAGCCCCTGATACCGTAAGTGCCTGTGCCGCCGGCATAAAACTTCTCGAAGGGCTGAGCATCACCTAACACAACACCACCAAGCAGCTTCATCGCAAGAACAGTTTTGCGCTCTGCCAAATCTTCATAAAGCGTCTTATACCATCTGTATGTCCCGCTGGCGACACCAAAAACTTCATCGCCAGCAACCTGCTCGTAACTTGCATTAAACCAGCGCCCTTCGCTCGGATACCATATATCATCTCTTAAGTCCCTGCCGATACTAAGCCTAACACCAATAAGAGCGCTGTTTCCTTTAACATCGATGATTTCCTGAGGGGCATCAGTATCAATGCTACCAACGTCAACACTTTCGCACCTTATACCAATGCTTTTTCGCCATTTGTTTTTTAATCGCTTCTCAAATCCAACAAATCCTCTAATGCGTTCTTCATTGTAGCTTTCCCTCCCTCTCGACCAGCTTGAGCCGGCCACGTCAAGCGAAACTGGTTTGTCTCGAAAGTACGGGTCGGTAAACGTAATCGAATACTGGCTGACTTCGGTCCCCGGCTCAGCAGCAATCCTGAGACTCTGTCCGGCACCTTTGAAGGCCTTACCGGTCATAAAATCTTTAAAGCTCTCCGGCCAGTCGGTAATGTCGAAATTTTGCTGGCTATAAACCAGCTGCCCCATAACCTCGGCGTCGCTTGACACGGCACCGCCTATCATTACCATTCCTGTCCGGCCCTCCTTTATATCCACCTTCGCATCCTTCTGGCCGGGCTCTCCGCTAATTGGCTCAACAGGCCTAATCACCACCTCCTCTGCCAGCACCTTTCTTTGCACTTCTTTCTCCAGTTTACCGCCGCCGCCCCTTGGGGCTATATCAGCATTGTACACCTTACCCGGCGTAAAATCGTACTCATCGAGCACTCGCCGGATTACCTTATCCTGTGTCTGTTCGTTGCCGGTTATGTCAACCCGCCCAATTCGAAATTGCCAGCCCTCTATGATATCAAACAAAACATCGACCATGCTGACATCAGCAACAAATTGGGGCTTCTGCTCAATTTCTGCATTGATATAACCATGTTCACCATAAAGCTCGCCGAGCCGCTTAGCATGCGAATCAGCAAGCCGCCTATTATAGGCCTGGCCCTGCTTTAATTTCAGCCCGGAGCGCAGCGTTTGTTCATCAAAGTGCTCGGCACCGGCAAAAACAATGTTTCTAACTATATAAACCGGCCCCTCTTCAATCTCGAAAGTGATATGTGCTCGGCTCTTGTCTGCAGTAAAGTCTATTCTTGGTTTTACGCTGTAATCAAGGAATCCCTTGTTATAGTAGATGTTTTGCAGCCGTAATACATCTTCAGACACATTCTCTGCAACGTAGTACTTAGGCAAAACAAACCATCTTTTCGCCCCTGTCTTTATGGCCTTTTTAAGTGCCGAGGCCTTTATAGCTTTGTTACCGCTGAATGCAACCTTGGTGATTCGTGTCCTTGGCCCTTCATCAATAATATACACCACCCGCTTGTTCTTGAGCTTTTCGCTGTCCAGAACCACGTCAGCAAAAGCGAAACCCTTATTGCGATAAAACTCGGAAAGCGTTCCTCTATACGCCTCAGCTAAAACTGTGTCGAGGTAGTCACCTACCTTAAAGCCCAGTTTTTTCAACAGGACATCGTCCCTATATCTGCGATTACCGACAAAACCAATCGCGCGGATAACCTCTCGCCCAACGGTTCGACTTTGCTCACCGCCCTGAGCTTGTCGAAGGGCAATCACTTCCGACTCGGGGATTGGTGCTTCAGTAGTTTTATCGGCCGGCTGACCTAAAGGCCCGAGCCCTCCGAGTTGCGTAGATTCACAACCAAAACCGGAAAACACAAGCGATATAACAACTATTACCACTCTGCGAAGTAGCGCTTCCGGCCTTCGCAGCCCCCGCGTCTTCCTGTCAGAAGACAGGAGCGGGGGCGGAGCAGGCTCTCTACGTAGCACGAGTAAAATCCTTTTTCGCATCCGGACTCCCGAATAAGAAGTCAGAAATCAGATTTTCTGTCCTCTGTCTTCTGTCAAAATGGTACCGATTGCTCTTCTGTAAAAGAAGCGTTCTCAAACCGCGTATATCTTTCCCTGAAAACAAGCGACACTGCTCCGGTCGGGCCATTACGCTGCTTTGCTATTATCAGCTCGGCCTTATTATCAAAGACATAATCCTTTTGACCTTTATGGTAGTAATCTTCGCGATGCAGCAGCATTACAACATCTGCATCCTGCTCTATACTGCCGCTTTCCCGCAGGTCGCTCATCCTCGGCCTGTGACCTTCCCTGCCCTCAGGAGAGCGATTCAACTGGCTCAGAACCACAACAGGAATATTCAGCTCCCTCGCCAGTGCCTTGATATACCTTGATATTGTGGTGATTTCCTGCTGGCGCGACTCAACCCTACCACCCAAATGCATTAACTGCAAATAATCCACTATGATACAACGTATGTCGTATAAGCTTTTCAGCCGTCTTGTCTTTGCCCGAAGCTCCAGCGGAGTCATTGTCGATGTATCATCAATATAAATAGGCACCTCATATAACTGTCCACAGGCCTCCTTGAGCTGCTCGTAATCCTCGGTGCTAATCAGCCCTTTTCTAACTTTCTGGCTATCTACCCCGCTGATACTACATAAAAATCTCTCAGCCAGTTGTTGTCTGCCCATCTCCAGCGAAAATACCCCCACCGGGACTCTTTCGGCTAAACCGATATGCTCCGCCATATTCAACGCCAGGGAGGTCTTGCCCATACTGGGTCTGCCGGCAATAATTATCATCTCTCCGTTCTGCAGACCACAAGTCAAATCGTCAAGCTCGAAATAGCCGGTTGCGAGCCCCGTAACTAATTTACCCTCACGCTTGTCAATAAGCTCGTATGCCGCAGTTACCAGGTCCTTTAACGGACTGGCCGTGCCGCTTATCTTTTTATCGGTAACGGCAAAAATCCTACGCTCCGCTTCGTCAAGCGTTTTGCCGGTCTCTGTGCTCTGTTCGTACGCCTCATCTAAAATTTCGCCGGCTGCAGCAATAATCTCACGCAGCAGCATCTTATCTTTGACAATCCCGGCATAATACGTCACGTTGGCCGACGTCGGCACTGATTCCATTATTTTCCCGAGATATTCTACTCCCCCTATCGTCTCGAGTTGCTTCCGTCTCTCCAGCTCATCTCGAAGCAGCACCGCATCTATGGCCCCGCCTTTGTGTTTCTCATAAATCGCAATTATTGCATTAAATATGTAACGATGTTCGACCCGGTAAAAGGCATCAACGCCCAGCTGCTCAATAACCCCCCCGATACACTCCGGGTCAATAAGCATAGAACCCAACACCGCCGCCTCGGCCGCCAACGATTCCGGCATACTCCGTAACTTGTCCTGAGCGAAGTCGAAGGAGGAGCCCCCAGCCCCGCGAGAAGCCGGCACCGTACCGCCAATACTACTCTGCGAAGTACGAGCTTTGCCTGACTCGACCGTTGTTGCTCCTTGCTTATTTGCCCTTGTTATCTGAGCCATTAAAACGTCCCTGTATAACTACCTGTGGCACCTGTCCCTTAGGGACAAGCTATCAATATCCTTCCGGCACGACCACAACGGTAACCTGCGCAGTCAAATCTTCGTCGAATTTAAGCGTTACCGCATGGGTCCCAACCTGCTTTATATGCTCGGGCAATTGCACTATGTTCTCCGCAACCGCAAAGCCCTGTGCCCGCAGATTATCCGCTATCGCCCCGGCAGCAATCGAGCCGAACAAAACTCCCTGCTCATTCGCTTTAGCCGCCAGTACCACCTCTGCTCCTTCGACCGCCTTGGCCGCTTTCTGAAGCCGTCCTCTCTCGCTTATCCTTTGCTCGGCACGTTTGGCCTTGTTACCGGCAATCGCACTTATATTCGTCTCGGTTGCAACTTTCGCCAAACCCTTAGGCAGTAGATAGTTTCTCATATAGCCGTCATTTACTTCTACAACATCCCCAAGCCAGCCGAGCCCATTAACATCCTCACAAAGCAAAACCTTCATCCCGTTAGACATATTTGGATGCCGGGTGCGTTTTTTCTTATATTTAACCATTCTTTTGCCTTTCGAATGTCTAACGGGATTCTATCTTGTCCTTCGTCTCTCGTCCGCCAACCATCGGACTGCCCGACGTGTTGCTGCCCGCTGCGACGCCTCGCGGCGAGCGGACACGTCGCGACAGGCCGGTCAAGCAGTATACGGCAATAGCGCCATATACCTGGCACGCTTGATTGCCTTTTTCGCCTTTCTTTGACAGCCGGCACAATTGCCGCTGCGTTTACGTGAGTATATCTTGCCGCGATTAGTCAAAAGCCGTTGTAAAGTATCAACATCCTTATAATCAATATATTTTACACCCCATCTGCAAAAACGACATTGTGTCTGCTCACGAGTACCTGCAAAACCTGTTTTTCTCCGTAAGGAGTCCCTAGGACTATTATTTCTTCTTGCCATCTTGCTCTTACCCAACTTTCGCTTATCGCCTGTCGCTTTTGGTAACTGGCAATTAGACCAGTTACCATTTAACTATTCACCAGTTTGCCCCGTTAGATAAGTTCCTATCTAACGGGGTTTACGCAATACTCAATACGCTTCACTCACCACGAGATTAATCCGCCTCAGGCGGATTAAAATGGTATATCATCTGCCTTTGTCGGCTGCTCCGTTTGAGAATCCGCACTTGGTTCCCGCAAAGCGGGGTCCCTGCCTGCATTCTGGTCAATGCTGTCGGCACCTGTTCCCTGCGTGCCGGGCAGAAACTGAAAGTTTTCAACCGTAACTCTGTGCCGGCTGCGCTTCGTGCCGTCCTGAGCCGTCCACGTATCAAATGTTAATCTGCCCTCCATAAATATGGGCCTACCTTTGGTCAGGTACTTATTTATATTCTCAGCCATCCGACCGAATGCCCGGCAGTCCACAAAACAGGTCTCCTCTCGCTGTTCGCCATCCCTGCCTGTCCATCTGCGATTCGTCGCCAGACCAAAATCAACCACAGCCGTCTGGTTCGGCGTATATGACAACTGCGGGTCACGAGTCAGATTGCCCATCAGAAAAACCTTATTAAAACCAGCCATATTTAAGCTCCTTGCTGCTCAATCAACTTTACAGCTTCCTTTGCCTGCTCCTTATCGCTTAGCTGCTCAACTTCGGCTTTTTTTGCCGACCCCTGAGCACCCTTTTGCTTCTCAGCTTTCATCGCAGGAGTTTCCTTTTCTATGTCTTTCTGGCTCATCGTCTCAGCGATTAGAATCAAAACACGCATAATTTGTTCCGAGAGCTGAACAGCTTTTTCAATCTCCCGTACCTTCTCGCCGTCGGCCCTGAAATAGCAAAGAATGTATGTTCCTCTGGCTTTGCCGTTAATCTCGTAGGCCAATTTTCTATCGTCCCATTTCCTTATCGATACGACCTCGCCATCGGCTTTCTTCAACACTGTTTCCAGAGTCGCAATAATCCTGTCCCAATCCGACGCTTGAGCAGAATCAACAAGAAACATCGCCTCATACATCTTTTTCTTAATAACGGTTTCCATACCAATCGCCTCTTTCCAAGACTATATTATTGTTTACTTTATAACCACAAAATAAGAAGTTTGAAGCGTCTAAAGTATAAAGTGCCTAATTTGAGTTGATTAGTTAATTGGCAACTAATTCTCTAATTCACTTTTAACTTTAGCTCACTTTAGCTCACTCTCTTTCTCCCTTCCAGCATTAAACCGATTCATCGTCGCTTCGATACCATATTCAACCCAGAAAAGCACAGCATCACGTGCCCTTTCAGCCGCCTCATCCAGCAACGACTTTTCTTCTGTCGGCCTATCAAGAACAAAATCCGCCGTCTCTTCTTCGGTGCTTCGCCCGATACCAATCCGCAAACGTGCGAATTCATCTGTGCCAAGCTCTTCTATAATGTCCTCCAGCCCATTATGGCCACCCGCAGAACCCTTTGCCCTGAGCCGAATCCTGCCCGGCTCTAAGTCCATATCGTCAGTTACAACAAGCATATCATCCAACGCAAGTTTATAAAAAACCACCGCTTTAGCTACCGGCTGGCCACTACGGTTCATCCACTGCCACGGCTTTAATAATATTAACTTTTTATTTACGAATTCACATGCTCCTATTCGGGCGCCGAATTTCCTCTTTTTTGTCTCTATCCTCAATGTCTCATCCAGCAAATCAATCACCCGAAAGCCCATATTATGCCGCGTATCAACATACTCGCCGCCGGGATTACCCAACCCGACAACCATTCTAACCCCGTCCCTCGACTTCGCTCGGGATGGTGAGCCTGCCTGCCCTGAGGAAGTCGAACGGGTCGAACCATTAGAAATAACCATCTCTATGCTCTCTTTATAACCCCATTAAAACGAATTTTCTCCGTAATCCCGTAAGGGATGCCTTATGGCAGGAGTCCCTAAGACTAACGGGGTTAATATCACCCATAATCTACTTTCGTCCAATACCCCTTATGTTTACTCCTCTGCTAAAGGCCCCTGCCCTTCTTCGGCCTTAACTTCGCCAATAACCTCAGGGGCGGCTGGGGCTTCTTCCTCAATCTCCTCAGCGGTCTTGACTGCAACGACCAAATGACAGTTAATAAGAAGCGTATCCGGCGAGCTTACCAGCTTCATCCCCTCCGGAAGCTCAATATCGCTAGCGTGCAAAGCGTCGCCGACATCCATCTCTTTGACCGAAACAATAATTGTCTCCGGAATATCAGTTGCCTTGCACTCAATTTCCAGATGGTCTATATGCCCTTCAACGATACCACCCTCATGGGTTCCCTTTGCCGTACCTTTAAGCTCGATAGGAACCGATACCTTAACCATCTCAGTCACATCAACTCTCATCATGTCCACATGAATGACATTTTTACCAAGGTGGTCATATTGCAGGTCTTTCACTAATATTTTTTGTTTGTTTTTACCAATCTGTACATCCATCAGCCGATGCCCATGATGAAGCCCTTCGATAAAGTTATGCGCATCCAGAGAAATAGAAACTGGCTCTTGCTTATGCCCATACACAATAGCAGGAATACGGCCGCTCTTAAGCACTTTGGCGGCATGCTTTGAGCCGGTTTGTTCTCGGATTTCTGCCTTCAGAATCAACTCTTTTCCCATAATTTCCCGACCTTGATTACCCGTATCTGCCGGTTGCCGACAAGCACAGGCATCGTATAGTTTTTCTTTCCCTGCCCATTATGGACTGTATTTGTCAAACAATCCACTAACCGATTCGTTCCTGTGAATTCTTTTTATCGCTTCGCCTAACATATCCGATACAGTTAAAACCTTAATGTCGCCAAGCTTTTTGGTCTTTTCGTTCAAGGGAATGGTGTCGGTAACTACCACCTCATCAACCGGCGCCTGTTGAAGATTCTCCAACGCCTGTTCCGCAAAAACACCGTGTGTAGCACCTATATATACCTTTTCGGCTCCCCGTTGCTTAACCAGTCTGGCGGCGCTGCACACTGTACCTGCTGTGGCAATAATATCGTCACACATAAGGATGTTTTTGCCTTTGACGTCCCCTATTATCTCCTCTGCCTTGACTTCGCTGCCACCTACCCGTTTTTTATGCACAATCGCCAGTTCCCCACCAAGGTCCGTTGCATAGCGGGATGCAATCTTCATATTGCCCACATCCGGCGAAACCACTGTTAGGTTACTAATTCTTTTGCCCCTGAAATACTCACTCAATACCAACTCGCCTGTCAGGTGGTCAACCGGTATATCGAAAAACCCTTGTAGCTGCTGTGCGTGAAGGTCTATCGCCAATACTCTGTCGGCGCCGGCGGCAACAATAATATTCGCCACCAATTTGGCTGTAATGGGCACTCGCCCCTCGGCCTTCCTGTCCTGCCGGGCATAGCCAAAGTAAGGAATAACCGCAGTGATACGCTTGGCACTGGCCCTTCGCAAACAGTCCAGGTATATTAACAACTCCATCAAATGCTCATCAACAGGCCTACATGTTGACTGTATGACAAAGCAGTCCCTGCCGCGAACATCATCCTCAACTCTGATGGCCTTCTCACCATCCGGAAACCTGTCGATTCTCGCTCCACCGAGCGGAATTCCCAAATACTTACAAACCGCAGCAGCTAACGCCGGATTACTGCTACCAGAAAATATTTTTAAACCTTCATCCATAAACATCTGCTTTAGTCCTTATGCCCAAGTTTATTAACGCTTTCCTGAGAAACCACCGTCCCCGCATCTATATGCGAGCCGTCTTTCAACTCAAGCGGTGCTACCAGTATTGCACCCGAGCCAATATAACAATCACTACCTATAGTCATCCGGCTGATTGTTTTGCCGTCATAATTTGCCGTTATCGAGCCGGCACCTACGTTGACATTGCGACCCACAGCAGCATCACCGATATAGCTGTGATGCCGAGCCCGAACGCCATCGGCCAAGGTAGAATTTTTAACCTCCGTAAAAACACCTAACACAACATCTTTTTCCAAAACCGTACCGCTCCTCAAATAAGCGAATGGCCCAACTCGACAGCCCTGGCCAATTTTAACCTCGCCGTGAATATACGTGAACGGCTCAATCACCGTATCCTGTCCTATTCGTGCTCTTGCATCAATCCAGGTATTATCAGGGTCAACTATTGTCACGCCATTTTCCATCAACTCCTGCTGGATTCGCCGCTGCATAATCTTGCTCGCCACACTAAGCTCGCGCCTGCTGTTGACACCCATCGCCTCCTCGGGCCGTACCGCCGTTATCGCAACAACCTTATGACCTGTCGAAAGAATAAGACTCAGCACATCCGTCAAATAATATTCCTGCTTGACGTTATCCGGCTTAACCTTTTCTGCCGCCTCAAAAAGAACCTTATTATCGAAGAGATAATAGCTGGGATTGACCTCTTTAATGGCTAACTGTTCTATCGTACAGTCACTATCTTCGACAATACCCTGGATATTGCCGTATGTATCCCGGATTATCCGCCCATATCCGGCTGGGTCATCCAAAACCGCTGTCGCCAGTGTCGCCGCTGGTTGCTCTTTGCTTTGCTTTTGGACTAATGTTTTCAATGTTTCGACTCGAATCAAAGGCCCATCGCCACAAAGCACGAGCGTCTGGCCTTCAAAATCCTGTAAATATTCTTTACAGCACAATACCGCGTGAGCTGTTCCAAGCTGCTCTCGTTGCCGGACCCAGACAATGTCTCCAAAACCATCAAAATGCCCTTCAACCTGCTCAGCTGAAAACCCCACAACAACATATATCTTTTTTACCCCAACCTCGCGGCAGGCATCGAGCACGTAGGCCAGCATCGGCCGGCCACACACCTCATGCAGCACCTTTGCCAGTTGTGTATTCATCCTGCTGCTAACTCCTGCTGCCAATATTATTGCTACTCTTTCAGCCATAACTCGTATCCCGTGACCCGTGACTCGAACAACGAGCGACGGATCAAGCTACCCGGCCAGGACTCGAACCTGGAACGTGGGCACCAAAAGCCCATGTGTTACCTATTACACCACCGGGTAATTCTATTGATTGTTTTCTGATTATTTTTGATTTCTTTTACAACAATCAATTATCACTCATCTGTCACGGAGGCCGCTCTGTATCGGCCCGGATTTGGCTCCGTCGGAGGCCTGAGTCAACCACGCCGTGATTCTGCTGACCCCACAGGCCGCTCACCGGCCTTGCTCTACCCCATGCGACAGAGCATTCTAAGCCGCAATAAACTACTCAATTTACAGTTACAAATCAACTGCTTTTCTGCAAAAAAACAAAAATCGCCCTTAATCACCCAAAAAACGTTGAATATTGACTATAAACGGATAAAATAAAAAACAAACGGTTTGTGAAGAACAAGCTATATGACAAAAATGCAAATCATAGCCAAAGCCATCCTCACTTTCATTGGGTTAAGTGCCATCGCCAACCTCTGCCAGTATCAATGCGCAGCAGCACCCACAGTACTGTACGGGGGTACATTTATGTTCCGAACCGTCTTATTTTTATCCGTATTTTTAATCGTAACTATAGCAATTGCATATTTTTTCATCTTTAAAAACGACTGGTTGGTTTATAAAATAGCTGGTTCCGGTGAAAAATTAAGCCCCGAACGCGAAACACTCTGGCTGGCTGGTTCTCTTCGAATGGTTGCGGTTCTCTACGGCCTTATACTGCTCGCAGCCTCAATATCTACGATATTGAATATAATATTGTCACCTCTGTACGTTTGCCACCTGATAAACGAGATACTCACATTCAAGACCTTTCCAAAATCGCTTGCTTTCAGCCCCTCGCAATGGTCATATATGATATACAATTTTCTAAAAGCAATATTAGCAGTATACCTGCTTTATGGCTGGCCTCACTTTATCCGCTTCCAATTAAATATCCGAAAAAAATAAATCTCCACTCAACCAAAAACAATATATAGAAGGAATCGAAAATGAATAAAATGCACACACTCATCAAAATCATTCTCTCGGCAATAGGAATCTTCTTCGCTATTCGTCTGCTGTCTCCATTATCCTTAGGAATTTCTTACTTGTATTCAAAACCATCCTGGGAAACAGCAGGGGCATGGCTTTTTTCGTTACTGTTTGTTGCCGGTGCTATTGGACTGCTCATGTATTTTCTAGTTTACCAACATGACAAGTTAACTAAAAAAATCGTTGGCTCAGAACAATTACCAGAGCCCGACTCACAAGTACAATGGCTGCCTGTAGCGCTGCGCCTTATCTGCATCGCCGGTGGAATCTATTTCCTAAACACTGTAATCTGGCAAACAACGTTCTTCATAAGCCAGCTTGCTTTCTTTAAAGAAAATACCCGCTCTATCTACACCTTCGCGCCATACAGTCCCCGAGACATACTACCGTGGATAATTATGCTTATATGTGGTATTTATCTGCTCTTCGGTGCTCCGCACTTCGTCCGCTGGCAGGCAAAAAAGACCCTTCAACAATGTACCACAAGCAAGAAACAACAAGATGAGGATCAATCCGCCTCTTCAGTCGAGATATAGCCGCGCTGGCCCTCATTTAGTAAAGCGGGCTCAGATTTATCCGCCAGACGTGCGGCGGATGAATCCTCACCCCTGGCTAAATCTTCCCGCTCGACCCTTGTCTCCATTTGCTCACGGATGCACTCATATTCCTCCGGCGTCATTATAACTTCCCGTGCCTGGCTACCCTTATACTCGCCGAGCATCCCCGCTGCTGCCATCATCTCAATCATCCGTGAAGCTCTGGCATAGCCGATGTTGAGTCTCCGCTGAAGAAGTGAGACGCTACCCCGCTGGGTCTCTAAAATAACCCGAACCGCATCTTCAAAAAGCTCATCCTTGACCATCTCAGAGGTATCAATCTTCTTAAGCTGAGTCAGCTCAGGATGGAACTGCGGCTCACCAAATTCCTTGAGGTGCTTGACTACCCTCTTTATCTCCGACTCATCAACAAAAGTACCCTGAGCACGCACCAGGTCGCTCGTGCCCGGCTTTAGAAACAGCATATCGCCCTCACCAAGCAGCGTCTCGGCTCCATTCTGGTCAAGAACAATTCGGCTGTCCAGTCTCGCAGCGACGCGAAAACCAATTCTTGTCGGCATATTCGATTTTATAAGGCCCGTAACAACCGTCGCCTGTGGCCGCTGGGTAGCCAATACAATATGGATACCGACCGCCCGGCTCTTCTGCGCAAGACGAACAACGTATGCCTCTATCTCCTTTGGAGCGGTCATCATTAAATCGGCAAGCTCATCGATTATTATTACAATAAAGGGGAGCTTCTTTGGAATTCTTGCTTCTTCCTCGGCACTGCTCGGTTCAAATCGCCTAACGACCTCCTCCGCACCAAGACCATTATATTCAGTAACATTTTTCACCCTTGCCTCCGCCAAAAGCGAGTAGCGTTCATCCATCTTCACCGTCGCCCATTCGAGTATCTGAACAGCCATTTGAGTCTCAGTAACAATCGGACACATCAGGTGCGGAATAGTATTAAAGGCCGTCATCTCAACCATCTTCGGGTCAATCAATATCAGCTTTACTTCATCCGGCCGTTTCGTAAGTAGTATTCCGGTAATGATACTATTGATGCAAACACTTTTTCCTGAGCCGGTCGTGCCGGCAATCAGCAAATGAGGCATAGTGGCAAGGTCTGAAACAAGCGCCTCTCCAGACGAATCTTTGCCCAAAAATAGCGGTATCTCCATCCCTTTGGGCTTATTGCCCCCCAGCTCTACCATACTTCTCATACGAACTTTTTCTTTCTCGCTGTTTGGCACCTCAATGCCTATCGTATGTTTGCCGGGCAAAGGAGCCACAACTCGAACCGCACCAACTCCCAACGCACGAGCCATGTCATTTGCAAGTGCGCTAATCTGGCTGACCTTAACACCGGCGGCAAGCTCCAGCTCAAACATTGTTACCACCGGTCCGGTATCAGCCGCAACCACCCGCGCATTGATATTGAACTCCGAAAGCAATCTTTCCAAAGCAGCCGCTTTTGCCTTGACTACCTTCTCCTGTACAGAGCTAAAACTATACTCCGGCTCAGCCAACAACTCTAAAGGCGGCAAAACATAATCCTCGAAACTAACCGGCACATAAGATTTATCCGGCTCACGCACCTTTGGTGAAGTTGCCTGCGATTGTCTCAATGGTGCAGTCCGGGCAGGTTCGGACTTGCTCTGAAAAAATTGGGTTATGGTATGCGGGGTGTGAGGCGTAGACTTTGCTCTTAATTTTCTCCATATCTCACCTAAAACTTCTCCGCCTTTGGTGGATCTTTTAACCACCGACCACGTCGGTACAAACACGCCGATTATCTTTTTGGCCGCAAAACGAAAACAATCCACCACTACTACAATGAAATTATCCGCTAACAAAAGAATGCCCACTACCCAAATCGCTGAAAGCAATAGCAATGTACCCAACGAAGCAAAATTGCTCCGCAGAAAATGCACCGTCCCAATACCAAGCACTCCCCCTGAGCCCATTGGAAAACCAAAGAACTGATAGGGCCACAAGCAATAAAAACTGCTCGAAGCCGCTACTGTAACCAGCCCTAACCCAACCGCTCTAAATATCGCCCCCACGTCTTCTTGTCGAAGACAAGAGTGGGGGGCCAGTTTCGCAATCAAAAAACAAATTGCCGAAGCCAATATGACAAACACCCCCGGCCCAAGATAATACAGTAAATGATATGCGCAAAAAGCCCCTATCGAACCGCACCAATTAGCTGGAGGGTCGTTATGCGGATACGCAAACCTGCTCGGCCAATCACCAATATTAAAACTGATGCAGCTACACAAAAGCACCAACGACAGGCCAATACCGAGACACTCCAGCGCTGTTATATATGAATTTCTACCTTTCACTAAGCCAATAATCTCTCTCGTCCTATAAAATATGCCTTTTTAGCCCGAGTCGCTAACCACGAGCCACGATTAACGCTTGTATATCGGCAGGCCCTTGCCCTTTTCTACACAATTGAACGTAGCACGAGCTTCTGGTTCGACAAGCTTACCACCCCGAGTGGAGTCGAGGGGCAGCCCGTGAAGACACGGCCAAGATGGCCGTGCTACTAAAAAACCCCGCAGCGCATCCTTTCGCCACGGGGCAATGAAAAAGCAAAAACCGCTTAATTAAAATCGAACGGTTTTTTTAGTCCCTATCAGTCAGTTCCACTATCAGATTGCTCAACAATCTTGTCTAACTTCTTTGTGTATTTCTCAGTCTTTCTGGGTATTCTCACTTCTACACCGAGTCGCCCTAATTCGCCGGCCACTTCCGGCTGGTTAAAATTAAGGTCAAAACTGCGGCTCAAATAGTCCCTCGCCCGCTCCTTTTGACCCTTGCTCAAATAATAATAGCCAATCTGCCTGTTAATTTTAGCTGAATTCGGGGCCAAACGAAGCGCCTGCTGATAACAAGCCACTGCCTGCTCGTCCAAATACTGTCTCTGAAAAGCAATTGCAAGCTTGAGTGACTCCGCAGCAGAACCGGCAGCCTGATTCATAAAGATATCAGAATAATTGCCGGCCTTAGCTCGATTGCCGCTATCGGTCATTACCTTAACCAGAGCTGCCTGAGCTTCTCTGTGAGACGGTTGAAACCCTAAAGCAATATTGAAATGGTCCTCCGCCTGAGCCCACAGCCCGTCTGCCTGATACAGCCGACCCAGCTCATAATGCGCATCAGGATTTTCAAATTTGCGGTCAAGCTTTTTGAGTAAATCGGTCTTTTTCTGCTCAACAGATAATTGGCCGATGCTCTCATCTTTTTTGGAAGAACTTGATTCGGGGGATTTTAAATTCTCAAAGCATCCCACAAGCAGGAAAATACAGGATAAAACCGCAAGACAAAAAACGTAAGGCGAAAAACTATGGAATTCGCCGGTTTTCACTTTTTCACCTTGCTCTTTTCCCTCTAACTTGTTTACCCTCATTTCCAACCTCATTGTTGAAACGACATTGCTTTTCAGGAAACTAAACCTAACAATCGAAAGTAAGAAAGCGCCGGTATTCTGACAAGCTATTTTCAATTTTGCAAGTAAAAATTTCCAATAATCAAATAAAATATCGCTTTTTTTAGGCACCCCCTACAAAGCCAAAGGCCGGCACTATGGTCTCATCCTCTCAAGGCCATTGGCTAACTTGCGAACAGCAGACAACTTACGGAACCAGAATATAGATAGCCCTGGTATCTATACTTGATATGCGCTGCTGTGTATTTCCCAAAAAAAATTTTGTAACCGTTCAAAATGTAATGTGCTGAATCTTGACTGTCGTCAGACAAGTTTTAGCCGTTTTATGTCATTTCATTGTGAGCACGGCAATCTCCCTGCTACAGAAATTTGAGATTATTTCGGCCTAAAGACCGCGTAATGACACAAAAACGCTGTTCTGCTCTCGTGAACGGTTATAACTTTTTTAATAAATCTTTGTGTTTTTTTGAAAGTGATAATCTGGGTAATTTTAAACCATTAAGCTATTTCGTGACAATCTCCAGGAGTCGCTAATTTAGACATCGAGGTTTTGTACCTCAAGGGCGTGGTCTCGGATGAAGTTCCGCCGCTTCTCCACATCATCACCCATCAGAATGCTAAATAATCTGTCGGCCTCACCGGCATCCTCGAGTGCTACTCTCAGTAACGTTCGTGTCTGTGGATTCATAGTCGTCTCCCACAACTGCTCAGCATTCATCTCGCCTAAACCCTTGAATCGTTTTATTTCAATATCTTTTCCGCCAATCCGCCTAATAGCTGTACATACATCGCCTAATGAGGCAACATCATATTTATCCGGGCCGCTGATAAGCTGGAACTTTGTCGGGAGTGCTTCGCCGGAAACAGACTTCGCAGGTTTCAATAGAAAATCCTTTAAATCCAAACGCCATGTCTTTTTTATCTCTTCATTTATCTGATTGATTCTGCCAACCTCATGAAGCTCCTCGGCAACAATCAATTCTTCCTCCTCCGGCTCGGCCAAGGATTTGATACGCACCTTGAGCTCATCAAGTCTTTTTTCGTAATCATCGCTTTCGTAGTAAATCTCGTCCTGACCTTCAACGCAGATACGAAAGCACGGAAGTCCGCCTTTATGTGGGTCGTAATAGGTCTCAACAAACTTGGAAAAGTTAATACCACGCCTGCTCAAAACCGCTATAATGCGTTCAGCCTCATCTAAAATCTTTACAAGGGCAGAAAGCTCCTTGTTTAAAATCTTACGGGCTCGCTCGTCTTTAATCTTCGTACCTTTTCCAGCTTTTCTGTCGAGACTACGGCTGGGCCTTCGCCCTGACGAGCCGTCTTTAATAATCAGTCCCGCGCTCTCCAGACCACGGGCGATCATTCGCTTGCGCATCTGCATTTCACTTAGAACATACTCAGATTTTTTTTGGCCCTTAACCCTGATTTCATATAGAGGTGGCTGGGCAATATAAATCATATCAGATAGAAATAAACGCGGCATTTGCCTGAAGAAAAAGGTCAGCAATAACGTTCGAATGTGAGCGCCGTCAATATCAGCGTCGGTCATCAATATTACCTTGCCGTATCTGCACCTGTCTAAATCGAACTCGTCTATGCCAATACCGGTTCCCAGGGCACTGATAATGGTCCTGATTTCGTCATGGGCGAGCATTCTTTCCAGACGAGCCTTTTCAACATTGAGGATTTTTCCCTTTAACGGCAAAATTGCCTGGATATTTCTATCCCGACCGGCCTTTGCCGAGCCGCCGGCTGAATCGCCTTCGACGATAAAAATCTCCGTAGAACCCTTTTCTTTGCTTGCACAGTCCCACAATTTGCCAGGAAGGTTAGCGGTGCTGAGCGCACCTTTGCGTCTGGTCAGCTCACGCGCCTTTCTCGCCGCCTCTCTGGCCGCAGCCGCCTGAATCGCCTTGTTTAAAATACGCTTCGACTCAGACGGATGCTCCTCTAAAAAATGGCCTAATTGCTCATTAACAGTTGTCTCAACGAAACTACCCACCTCCGGATTAGTCAGCCGAACCTTTGTTTGTGCCTCAAAATGCGGCTCGGAAAGCTTTACTGCAACAACTGCAGTTAGCCCCTCGCGCAGATCTTCACCGCTTGGCGACTGACCGTTCTTTAATAAGTTATTATTCCTGGCGTAGTAATTCATTGTGCGCGTCAAGGCCGTTCTAAAGCCGGAAAGATGCGTCCCACCATCAATGTTGCGGATATTATTTGCAAAAACCAGAACGTTTTCAGTATACCCATCGTTGTACTGCATCGCTATCTCGCAACCAAGCCTCGTTTTGGTATCCTCCTTGGCAAAATATATAACATTGTGATGCAGAGCATCCTTACCTTCGTTGAGATGTTTTACAAATGCTTTAATTCCATCGTCAAACTTAAATACTTCTTTCTTTTTCGCTCTGTCGTCCTTAAAGGCAATCTTTAGGCCCGCATTTAAGTATGCCATTTCTCGTATATGCTTTACAAGGATATCATATTCAAACTCCGTATCACCAAATATATCCTCGTCCGGCTTGAAAGATATAAGCGTACCTCTCTTATCAGTTTTTGCCATCCTTTTAACAGGCGCTTTTGCCTTACCTTTAACACACTCAAAGTGATAGTGTTGTCCATCTCGGTATATATCAGCTTCCAGCCATTCGCTTAGCGCATTTACCACGCTAACACCTACCCCATGCAGGCCTCCGGCAACCTTGTAGCTTTCCTGGTCGAACTTTCCGCCGGCATGGAGCGTTGTGAGCACAACTTCCAGTGCGCTGATTTTCGCCTCTTTATGTTTTTCGACGGGTATGCCTCTGCCATTGTCCTCAACGGTGCCGCTGCCGTCGGCATGGATGTGCACATTTATGCTGTCGCAGTATCCAGCCATTGCTTCATCGATGGAATTATCCAATACCTCATAGACCAAATGGTGCAGGCCGCCACTGCCACGGTCGCCAATATACATATCAGGCCGCTTGCGAACCGCTTCTATGCCACCCAATATCTTTATGTTGCTCGCATCGTATTTGTGTTCTTTCATAATAAATTTGTGCCTTTATTATGTGTATCGTCTATGCCTATTTCCCGGCTATAGAAAATCCCTCCCCTCATGGCTTCATGGGTTGCGCCTTAAGCAAGAACAAACTTGATTTCTCTTATCCGCACCTGTGGGCACTCCTGTTGCAGCTCGCCAAGAAGCCCAGAACTACATAATTGCAGCTCATACATATATGACGGTGAATCTACCTGTACTTTTAGCTGTCCCCCTGAAATCTCAGCAATCCTGCTATGCTGTGCAAGCTCCGCCGGAAGAAGCTGTCGCCACAACGTATCTATTGAATCAAACACAACTTGCTGTGGCGAAAGCTGATTCTCCATAAGCTGTTTGACAGCTTCACTTATGCTAACAAGGCCGGATGGTTTATTCTTCCATTGCAGGTCGGTGTTATTGCGTAACAGCATGGCGTATTCATCTCTCAATTCATCTATTGAAATCTAAGCATTGTCCTGCTAAGCGTCCTTATCCGATATTGATAGGCATTAAAACATATAGGAAATCTGCTCCGCTTTTTATCAGGCCCGGCCTATCCGGTTGACCTAACTCCATTTCAAACTCCGGTGCTTTAATAACCCGCATGGCATCTATTAAAAAATGTGGATTAAAACCTATTTCTATCGGCTCACCTTTGTAATCAACAGTCATATCTACCTGGGCATCGCCCGTTTCAGGGGCTCTGCCGCTAAACATAATTTTGTCTTTTCCTATCGACAGCTTAATTCCCCTTGACTCTTCGCTCGTCAGTAGCGATGAGCGCCTAACTGCGCTTAAAACAGCATCGGTGGAAAGTTTCAATTTTTTCTCGTAGTCGGTCGGGATTATATCCTCATATTTTGGGAAATTACCCTCAACAAGATTCGAGCTTATAACAACGTTCGCACAGCTAAATAATATCTGGTTATCAAGAAGCTTAACTTTGACAGGCTCTTTCCCCTCTCCACCTGTCTTATCCAAAAGTCCCATCGTCTTGGCTGGTATTATTATCTTCGCCGCTGCCATCTTCTCGCTCGGAGCTGATGTTAGATTCACCCTACAACGTGCAAGCCTCCTGCCATCCGTTGCAACTAATGATAACTTCTTTCCCTTAATCTCCCACAGGACTCCATTGATTGCATAGCGGCTGCTTTCTCTTGCTGTAGCAAACAAGCATTGCTCAATACCCGCTTTAATATCACCCAAAGAAACCACTAAATCACCGGCCCCATCAAAACTTGGAACGGAGGGGTACTGCCCCGGCTCTTGGCCGTAAATTGTAAAATGACTATCAGCACCTTTTACCTCACAGATGCCCTTAGCCGCTTCCAACAACAGCACCTCATCAGCGCTCTCGCGTACAATAGCCGCCAGCCGGTCCGCCGGCACGATAACCTCACCGGCTTTCTCGACTTGAACCTCAGAGATAAGGTAGTTTATACCAACTTCCAAATCTGTAGCGCAAATTCTAACCTCTTTTTCGCTCGCCGTAATTTGAAGGCATTGTAATATTGGTTTAGGTGTTCGGCTTGGCACCACCGATGTTAGCAGGCCCAAGGCTTCTGTTAAAGCTTCTCTACTAAAGCTGGCTTTCATAATAAACCTCTGCACTAATATATTAAAAAAGTTAAAAACACACAAAAATATCAATGTATTTTATAATGAAACACTACCTTGCACAATCTTTTTTCACAAAAAAGTGGGGTATCTTCAAAGTAGGTAAACCCACCCCACAAAAGCTTGCTTTATTGGTGTGTCTTATTAAGGAATATTTAATTAGAAAAAATAGTATTATTAATCATATAGCTTGTGACTTTGTTGTATCATAGGGGGGTTGTTTACTAAGGCGTTGTGATATAAAGACTTAAGAACGTTAAGGGGCTGTGTGTGTTTGTGGAAAACCAGTGAGATTATTAGTGAGGTTGCTCTATTAAATTCACATAATAATAGCCTGACAGCGCTGAAGTGTTAGTTTATAATAGGATTCAATAAAGATTTAACAGGGTTTTTCCCCTGATGGCGGGCCTTGAAGCATTTCTGTGTTGCGGGGGCAGCTAATTTTGAGGAAGATTTTTTCTGTTTTTTTGAAAAGCGTTCTTGATAAAATGGTTTATATGGATAACACAAAAACAAGACCTCCCCAAGAAGAGCTGTTTGTAGGATTTGACATCGGCAGCAGTTTTGTACATTATGCCGTTCTTAACGCAGACAAAAAGACAGTTTACTCTCCAAAGCCGATAATGCATTTCGCCAACCCCATCGGGGCTACAAGGGAGGCTTGGCGGGACATCACACGGAAATTTGCTATAAGTAGCATAAAAAATACGGCATTTACAGGAGGGGGCGCAGAGTCTTTTCATAAGGTTATGAATGGAGTAACTTACGTATTTGACAGCGTGGCAATACCAAAGGGAGCCCAGGTAATAGGCCCGGAGGCAAAGTATATTTTCCATATAGGAGCAAAAGATTCGTACTTTTTCAATTTAGAAAACGTAAACGGCAAAATGATTATGCAAGAATGGAAAACAGGCACTAAATGTGGTGGCGGCTCTGGAACATTGATAGAGAAGCAATGTAGAAGATTATTTGAAGGAGAGGTTCCAAACCCTGAATTAGAAAATGCCGGCTCAGCAAGAGATGAAAGGGAAGAAGAAAAAATTAGAGCAAAAAACAGAAGCAAGCTTCAGTCAAGGCTGGAAGATATGTTTTACAGGGCGCAAGAGCAGGCATTAAAGTCGAAAGAGCCAAGCGAGTTTCTGGCAAGATGTGGCGTTGTTATTCAGTCTGATTTAATTCATAAACAGAATGAAGGCGCAAAGAGAGAAGACAATTTGGCCGGCCTTTTTAAGACTGTTTCAAGAAATTATAGAATCGATGTTCTCGGGGCCAGAGAGTTCCATAATTCCGATAAGGCCATAGTAACCGGGGGCGTTTTTACTAATGACCTTATAAGGCAAAACCTTGAGAGTTTATTTCGAATTTCTATAGATAGACCACAGCATTACAGTAACGTAGCGGCTATAGGAGCGGCGTTAAAGGGATTAGAAGAAAGCAACAACTTCGTTTTTAATCTTGGACAGCTCGATAAAGTTGCAGAGTACAGCCGAAAGAAAAGGAAGTTTGCCCCGCCTCTTTATGAATCTTTGGATAAGGTGAGCGAGAAAAGTGAAAACATAAAAGAAAAAATAGCTGATGGGACTGAAGTGGTCTTGGGCATAGATGGAGGCAGCACAACTACAAAAGGGGCCCTGGTTGAACTGAAGAGCGGAAGGATTCTTGATAAACTTTATATCAAAACACATGGTAATCCTGAACAGTCCCTAAAGCGGGTTATAAAATACTTGAGCAGACACAAGGACAAAGTGGTTGTAAAAGGCGTTGGAGCTACTGGTTCAGCGAGGAAACTGTACGAGAAAATCCTGATTAGCAAGAAAAAGGCCGATGAGTTAAAAAGCAAAGCAATAGAGAAAACGGATAGAATAACTGATGAAATTACCTGTCACGCCATTGGCGTTAAACATTACAACTCTGCTATTGATACTATCTTTGAGATAGGCGGCCAGGATATGAAATTTACCAGCTTTGCAAAAGATGGAACCGTCAAGCAGGCGAAGATGAATTATAGCTGTCAGGCCGGTTCCGGCCAGACCCTTGAAAATATGGCTGACGTCATAAACTTGAATGTGGAGAATTCTCTGCAGCAGGCCGCACTTAAGGCGGAAAGGGTTCCAATCATAGACTCAACATGCGGCGTCTTTATGGAGATGGACGAAAATCGGCTCATCGCGGAGGGTTTCAGTAAAGAAGAAATAGCTGCCGCCGTAATAAGAGGAACAGCAGCGAGTTATTATTACAAGTTTGTCGGCGGACCTCAGCACGTTGGTGAGAAATGTTCGGCCCAGGGCGGCCCTCCATTAGGAAAGGCCTTTCTTGCAGCGCTTGCGCAGGTAACAAATCAGCAAATAGAGGCATATCCGCACAGGGAAATGTTTGGAGCGTGGGGACAGGCGCTGGATATTATTGAAAATATAAAGCAATTAGAAGAACAGGGGAAAGGGTACGAATCTGCGTTCAGGGGCTGGGACCTTGTGGATATGCCTTTTGAAAAAAGAAGAATCTCCTGTAAAGACCTATTCAAGGAAAAGTCCTGTGGCATGAGGGATTGTCAGCTTGAAGTGTTTTCTATCGAAGATGATAAAATTATCACCGGCGGTTTCTGCCCCAGAGGAAATTCCGAGGTGGCACTGAAACCAAAGACTAATTACGTAGAAAAATATCACAAGATTTTCGAAAAACATTTCAAAAAGCAGGGATGCCTGTTAGAAGAGCTCTCTGCTGATAAAGTAAAAGCTCATAAGCACAGGACCGTAGGCATCAAAAGAAGCACCGCAACCCTCGGCGCGAAAGGAATCTTCAGTGCCGCCTTATTGAGAAAACTCGGTTTTTATCCCGTTGTATCGCCAAAAACAAATAAAGAGATTGCAAAAGTCGGTGTTGATTTGTCCAGAACTGAGTTTTGCATAGCCAGAAAGTTAGTTACAGGACATGCGGCGCTGTTAAATGACAATCCAAACGTTGAGTATTTGTTTAATCCCAGTTTCATTGAGCAAAGAAGAGTTTACCCTCCGGACTTAAAGTATTGTATTTATACAGAGTCGGAAGGCTACATTCTAAACGACGTTCTTTCACTCGATAAAAATAGGCAAATAAATCCCATCTTGCACTTTGGGGATTTGCCACTTCTTGTACAGGAGATAAAACTCGAATTTAACCGATTAGGATTCAAATTTACCAACAGGCAAATTAAATATGCCATTGAATACGCAGACAAGGCAGAAAGCGAATTCGAAAAGGAGCTTTACCGGGAGGGAGATAGGTTCTTGGAAAGAATTGAGCAAAGCGACGAAAAGGCCTATGTCGGCATCGGCAGGGATTACGTCCTGCTTGACCCCGAGGCCAGCTCGAACTCGGGTGCTATGTTTTCACAAATCAGGGGATTAAATTACATACCACAGCTTTTTCTGGAGCATAAATTCGCAGGCTTATCTATCGATGACATCGCTGAAAATGAATATTGGGTCCAAAGCGTCAAAATTCTAAAAGCTGGCCTATTTGTCGCCAATCACCCAAACCTGTTTGCTATCCGAATGATGAACTTTGCATGTGGGCCTGACAGCTTAAAAATCTATCAGGAAGAAAAAATTCAGCAGGCTGCGAATAAACCTATACTTGTTTTATTGACCGATGCACAAACCAATAATGCCCCTTTTGTGACCAGAACCGAGGCCCATGAAAGAGTGGTAAATCAAACCAGGAAATCCGTGCCCCGTCGCTCGTTACCCGTGACTCGAGCGACGAGTGACGAGCGACGAGCGACGAGAACGGACGGGCGAACCTGGCTATTTCCCTATATGGGAAATGCAAGCCACATTGGCGCTGCGGGCCTGAGATACTTCGGCGTAAACAGCACTGTATTGCCCACCAACACGCAAAGGGGTTATGAAGTAGCACGGAAGCACATATATACCGAAGTCTGCCATCCCCTTAAAGGTGTCGTTGGTGACGCTATCGGGTACCTGCAGCAAGAGATTGAAAGAAGAGGCAAAGAGTTTGTTGAAAAACACTATCTTGTTATGCTGCCCACCACCAGCGGCCCTTGTAGATTCGGAAAATATACGGAATTACTCAGGGATTTTCTGGACAAGGAAGGCCTTCAGGGCGTGCCGGTTGCTGGCCCTTCTTCGGAAACCGACTATTTCGACATACCTTTTCCGGGACATCTTACCGTAAAAGACAAAGCGAAAATGCAGGCCATGCTGTTTAAGGGAATACAAGCCGTGGATTTGCTCGAAGATATTACGCTGAGATTTCGTCCTTACGCTGAAGATAAAAACCATCTTGAAAAAATTAAAAAGCAATGTTTGGATGAATTAGTAAAAATTGTTGAAAGAGGGGCTGACACAGCGGACCTGCTTAAATGGAGCGCCGAAACAGTATCTCTGTTCAAGGCAATAAATATAGGTAATCGAGACAGATTTCCGCTGGTTCTCTACATAGGCGAAATCTATATGAGACAGCACGACCCGTATACAAACTACGTCATTCAACAGTTAGAACAGCAACAGTTGGAGATGATAAGAGACCCTGTAACGGATTGGCTGCATTATGTAAATAAGGCAAACAGTAGAAATTCAATAAGAGACCTCAAGCTGGCAATTAAAACTTTCGATATGGGTCGAGCCAAAAAAGAAATAAGGAAACTTGCCAGAGTTCTTATTAAGGGTAAATATATGTCTCACATTGAGAAAAAGTTGGCTCGGCCATTCCACGAAGTGCTTTCCGGGAGACACGCTCTTCCAAAACCGATGGAAATAATAGAAACTCTGCAGGAGCACCACGAGTACCATGGTAATATTGAAGGTGAGTCTCCATTAAGCACAGGAATTGCCTATTACTTTATGCATGAATTAATTGCTCCGAAGGGCGAGGCTTATATCTCTGGCATATTTCATGTAGGCCCTTTTACTTGCATGCAGGAAGGTGTTGCAACGGCAAAGATAGAAGCGATGGCAAAGGAGCTTAGAAAGAAAAAACCGGATTTGGTCTTTCCAATTATACACGCTTTTTTTGGTGATTCGCCAAGTGCGAATCTTGATTCTGAAATAGCGGTGTTCAGGGAACAATGCTATCAAAAAAGAGCTCTCCTCAGGGGAAAATATGGGGTAGAAAGCGAAGGTATCCATCGAAAGTCTTTGCTTGGCCAGAAACCTAAGATGCGTATCTTGGATATCGGGGCCAAAAGGGAGCGGCCAAAATCAAAAACGGCCGCTACCAAAAACAACCCTTCGGAATAACTATTTTCCCGAGCAGTTCTTTTCTGGCCTTAACTTGAGGTTTTGCATTTTCGTAGCGCCCGAGTCATTCACGGCTCTGCCAGGGTTCAGCTTGGCCGACCCTGGGAGTGGCACCAGTGATGGGAATATCTGGCTCAATCTTAGCCGGGCCACGAACTGCTCGGGCCAAAGCTATCTTGCTAATCTCAACCTGGCGGGTAATTAGCTCAGGAACGCTATATGTTTGCAGTAGTGAATCGTAATAGGTGGGGTCTTTTTGCGGCAGGATGAAAGGCTTGTATGCCCTGCCATTTTCATCAATATAGCTGAAATAGGTTCGCGTAAATAATCCGTCGCGCCTTTTACTGCTGAAAGCCAGCCACCGACTATTGCTCGAGAAGCTATGCCAGGATTCTGAATATTCGCTGTTGATGGCAAGCTTAGCATATTTGCCGGTTTTCAAGTCCATCAGGTATAGGTCACTACTGGGCTGATATACCGGAAAGCAGCCATAGTTGCACATACAGAAGACTATAAACCTGCCATCCGGAGAAATACGGGGGCACAAAAGGCTCATACCGGTCTCTTCTGCTGAAAGAATTGTCTCCGGCTGGCCCCATTCGTCAGTTTCAACGTTGTAACTGATTCGCCGTAAGTCATATTTGACTTCATCATAGCGCTCCGGCGGCAGCTTTTCGCGGTCCGCCCACAAGATTGGAGCACTGCAAAAATATAGGTATCGACCGTCCGGTGACCATGTCGGATATGTTTCTAGTCTGTCTTTTTCAGATATGCCGGGCGCAGTTTTTATCTCCTGACCATCAACCGTGTAATAGCAAATAGCTGAGTCAAGGTCAACGACATCACGAATCTCCATCGTAGTCCTGTGAAAGAACATTCGAACCTTATTTATAGAGTATGCAGCTAATCGACCGCTGGGATGCCAGGACGTATAGCTGAACTTTGTCCCTATCTTATAGACCTTACTATCGCCGGCAAGCAGCGTTGCGCTGCCATAAGCAGGACTGCGAATACCTATTGTCATATACTCAGGCGTATTGTTTAAGAAGGTATGACAATTAAGACAGCCGTGGTCGAAAGACTTACCATGCAGAACTATCTTTTCTTCATAATTTTCCAGATTGCGCTGATAAACGCCTATGTTACTCCACCAGTTAAATAGTGGTTTCATAAAACGATATACCAGATAGCGGTCAATGTCCTCTTTTGCGATAGTGTTAGTAATTGTTTCATATCGGCTCCATAGACCGTCTTTGTTCTTCACGTAAACATCGAAAGAAAGCTGCCTGCCACGGTTGGTATTTAACAGCGACCTCCATCGCCGCAGGGGTATTTTAATCTTGCCTGTCCTGCTGAGAACATCGATAGACTCGCCTGCGCCTGAGTATATTTTGACTAAGTACTTTGTGCCCGGCTCAAGAACCATAAAATTCGAAGGTGCTATATTTGGTGGGATAATCGTCCCTGTATAATCCGGCCTGATGCTGGGTATGCGGGAGACAAGCTTGTAGTCTTCGACCACCACGGTACCTTTATTTAATGTAAACCACAACACGGCTGCCACCACAGTGATAGCGCAGATAAGTATAAGATAACTATACGGTTTTCTCATTTTCTTGCTCTTGGTGCATTAAAGACATAATATAAAAAATAACTGTTGGCGAAATCAGGTCCCAATGCTTCTCTAACACGCTGTTCGTTGCCACCGTAGAGGTTGTAAGTTCCACCAACTGTTTTAGCTCGTTTGATAGTTTCGCTTCGTGGCAGCCAGACTTGCCCGGGCAAGTCTGGCTTTTTATGTTGTGCCATATAAATCACAATCGCTTCTTCATAGTATTGTGGCAGTCTCTCGTAGCCAAAGTCATCAAGACGACCAATGTTGGCCAGAACCTTCTCTACTTGCCCGGTCAGCAGATAAAAAGCCATCATATATTCGAACGCCAGCTGGTTATTCTTATTCTTATTCAGAAGCTGATGAAAAAAATCGTCTCCGATGCGTTTGATGAGATGGACACTTTCTTTGTCGCTCATGACTGAACGCAAGTATTGAATTCTTTTATCACCCGCCAGTTCGGGGTCCTTTTCGAGACGCCGGAGCATCTCTCGCCCACGTTTGCCGAATATCAAATCCTTGCTTAGGGCTTTCAGAAATACCTTTGCAGCCTCAACCTGACCTTTGACCAGCTTTATCGTCGCAAGTTGTTCAAGAATTAAAGGACTGCTGCCCGCAACTTCCATATACTCAAAGGCCAATCTTTCAGCATCCGAGATGTGTCCAAGCTCCAAAAAAAGCTGGCTCGTCTTTATAAATACCCTGTCGGAGTATTTCGGTTCAACATTGGTAAGCATCAAAGCAAAGGGATTCTGCGGGTAACGGAACATCTCTTCGCCGAGCCGACCGGTATAGCACAATGCCTGGTCAACGTTATGGATGCAGTAGATATCGTATGATTCGGGCCGAATTTGGCGAGCTGTCTGGAGAACTTCAGGCCACATCCTCTGATGCGCAAAGTAATCTACCTGCACGAATCTCTTCTTCGTACCATCGAAGGAAACAAGAATACTTACGACGAGAATGACAACCGGCAATGCCGTTTCTATGGCCCATTTACCCTTTTTGTTCTCCAAAAACCGCCAGGGCCTCCTTGTCGTCGAGGATTTATGCTCGGCACGCATTTTGGACTTGGCTGTAGAGGTTTTCCAGTTGGCTATCCATTTCCATAAACCTACTACAAGTAATGCCAGCGGAAAGAAAAAATAAATACAAATTACAATATTTCTAACCCACGGGTCATAGCTTGGTTGAGTCACTGATGATTGCAGAGGGATAACTTTAGTTTCTAAATCAAAAACGTATCTGGCGACAAGGTAGGTGCTTATTGCTACTGCTGGAGGCAGTATTGCCAGGGCCCTGTGCCGTCCAGCCTTCGCGTAGCCCGCTTCGGCGGGCGAAGGAAGGTCGGCGGAGTAGGCTCCAGCAAAAATTTCATAAATCGTTACCAGAATTACAAAGACAAAACTTGCGCTGCCGGCAATATAGTACAGCAGGAAGAATTCAACCAAAAACACTGCCGCACGAGCACCTGAGGAGCGAACGGCCATCTTTTCATACGCAACCGAGAACCAGAGTGCTGCCAATAAAGATAGAAAGACGGGTAACTGACTGTCATAACGGTTATGCATCATCAGTAGCATAGTTGCTGGTATATAGCATATAATCTTTAGTATCCCTCCTGCCGACAAATCGACAAGAATCTTAGCGGCAATATACAGAGAAAAGGCAACTGCTGTGATGATGAGTGCACCCAGCCATGAGAAATAATACAGTTGTGTCAAAAACCCCCCTGCATATTCGACCACGCCACCCGGATAACTCAGAGAGCTCGCCAGAATCTCCCAGTCCACCGAAAAAGCCGGATAGGCTATGAAAGTGCCAAAGCAGTGATAAATAAGACTGGGTTTAATAAATAGCCAGACATACAGATAGAAGCATACGAAAAAGATTATGGAACCCACGGGTACGTTCCAGTTTCGCCAGGATATTTTTTGCTCAAGTGACCGCATTGTAATTATTTATATTAGCGTTTACCCCGTTAGAAAGCCTGCCCGTCCGGTAGGCGGGAAAGCTCTGCTCTATGTTTGCCCCGTTAACATTGGGGACTTCTAACGGGGTTTAAGCTGCACATCTATTTATACGCTGATTTGCTTACTTGGCAATTGCAGCCGTTGCTTCTAATTCGAAAAGCAGATTGTCACGACAGATATCAGCTATGGCAGTTAGATTCGGCCAGGCCAAATCACCCCATTCACTCCAGAAGAGCTTTTCAATCTCCGCGGTTTTACAATAGGCAATAGCCTGAACGACATCATCGTCGTCGCATTGCATTTCGTGTAGAACTGCTCGTACATTGCTTATCGTTTCTGCGATTTGCTTGGGGGCATTCCCTATATTTGTGGTTCTTCCATTCAAGCTGATGGAGGCTGTCCCTGAGATGAATACAGTCGTTCCTGCTGGTGTCTTGACACGGGAAGCTCGCGAGAAGGCTGAGCCGTATTTGAGAGCGGAGTTTTGGCTCCCGCTGGCGTCAAAATATTCTATTGGCTTATTTGAGCCAACCACTGCCACCAGGTCCATCCCACAAATCGCCCCATTTCTGGGACTGATACCGATGCCGGTGCTGGCCGGCATTTTATTTATCACACCGTTGCCGATAAGTCCCCGCTCAGCGAAAAAACTGTTTCTTGCTTTGTTGAAATTATCATACCACGAAAGAATATCACTCAGCCACATCCATGTACGAGGCACAGAGAACATATCAGCGCCTGCTTGTTTCAATACCGCCTCGGCCTTTTCTAACATGGCTCGCGTCTGTTCAGTTGCCTGCTCCGCCTCAGGAGCTTGAATACATGAAATGGTGAGATAATTACTATCACCAGTGTGCACCAGGCGCCCGCAAGGTATCGTTCCCGAGCGCAAGATTTTTGGAGTCACATCGCCGCTTAAGGCATGCACCTGAACGCCGGCCATCTGGCCGTTGATTCCTTCTGGGACCACCAGCCAGGCCGGCTCTACACCATCATCATAATCGCCGTAAACATCTGCCCTTACCGAATGAGCAATCTGCAATGCGCCACTGGTGCCCAAAACCCTCTCCTGAATAATGTGGGCTGCCTCCGCCTCTAAGACCTGGCGGATACCACCAAAAAGCTCATTCGCCTGTTTTTTTACGGCAGTATTTGGGGTAGCCGACGCTGTGATGTAAATCTCAACGGCCTCATCTGACTTAATCTTGCGCGCGTCAATTTTCACGACCTATTAACCCTAAAAACCTTATTCTTTACCCATAAATCGGCGATATAATCCCCCATCTTAACCTTATAGATGCAAGGAAATACCTTTTGTGGGGTCGGCAGATAAACATACTTTCGTGAGCTTATATTGCTCAAATTGACCGTTTTTAGGCCGATTCAAGCCGTTCGCCCCCGTATTATCTTTTCAAGCCTCGCCTCTACAGAGCCACGAACCGTATGCAAACGCATAATATTATATATCATTTATTACGCCAAATCGCAATAAAAGTTTATTCTACTCTCGGCTTGGGCATCAAAGCGGCATCCTCACATCGATTCGGAGAGATGTCTCAGCAAAAATCTTGTTTCTGACGTTTCTAAGCGCATTTACGCGATGAATTGGTCAGTTTGAGTAATTTTTTTAAAAATTTTTGTAACATTTTCCACAAATTCTGGACTTTACTTATAGGAAGACAGAAAAAAATGACCTGTTTTTATAGATTTATTTAAGGAGGCAAAAAAATGAGAAATCAAAAAATCCTTATTCCTTTGTCATTCCCGCGCAGGCGGGAATCCACGGTACCGTCTTTCTGGATTCCTGTTTTCACAGGAATGACATTATTCCTGCTGGCTGGATTGGCAGGCAGCGTTCGGGCCGGCACATACAGCGGCGGCACAGGCGAGCCGAATGACCCGTATCTAATTGCTACAGCAGACGATATGAACGAAATCGGCGCAAATCCCGATGACTGGGGTGCGCATTTTCTGCTTGTCGCCGACATCAATCTCGCTGACTACACCGGCACACAGTTCAATATCATCGAAGAATTTACAGGAGTTTTTGATGGTAACGACTATAAAATCTGGAATTTTCCGCTGAGTGATTTTGAATGGTGGCCTAGTGAGCTATTTAGGTATGTGGGCGAAAGTGGCCAGATTAAAAACCTTGGGTTGGAAAATGTGGATGTGAACGATGCTCTATACGGGTGGATAATCGAAGGACTGGTGCGAGAAAATTACGGCACGATAACTAACTGCTATTCCACAGGCAGTGTTACAGAAAGCGGTTATGTAGGCGGGCTGGTGGGACACAATTACGGCACGATATCAAATTGCTATGCAACAGGCAGCGTCTCAGGACACTCCGATGTCGGTGGGCTGGTGGGACAAAATTGGAGTGGCACAATTTCGAATTGCTATGCAACAGGCAGTGTTTCAGGAGACAGGAGGGTTGGCGGGCTGGTGGGTATAAATTACGAAGGCACAATTTCGAATTGCTATTCCACAGGCAACGTTACCGGAAACGAAGAAGTTGGCGGGCTGGTTGGAGGCAATGGTGGCACAATTTCGAATTGCTATTCCACAGGCAACGTTACCGGAAACGAAGAAGTCGGCGGGCTGGTGGGTTTCAGTTGTGGCACGATTTCGGATTGCTATTCCACAGGCAGCGTTTCAGGAGAACGGTATCGTGTCGGTGGGCTGGTGGGAGAAAATCAGGGCACGATATCAAATTGCTATGCAACAGGCGGCGTTTCGGGATACGATGACACCGGCGGCCTGGTGGGTCTGAATGATGATGGCACGATTTCGGATTGCTATGCAATAGGCAATGTCTCGGGAAATGACTACACTGGTGGCCTGGTGGGTCAAAATGGCTACTACAGCGACGGCAATAGCACAATAACTAACTGCTATGCAACAGGAACTGTTACAGGAGATGAGAATATCGGCGGGCTGGTGGGATCCAACGGAGGCAGTATCAGCAATTGCTATTCCACAGGCAGCGTTTCAGGGGGTTGGATTACCGGCGGCCTGGTGGGGTGTAATAATTACCATGGCACGATTTCGGATTGCTATGCCAACGGCAGCGTTGATGGAAATGATTACACTGGCGGGCTGGTGGGATTCAATTACGAAGGAACGATTGAAAGCTGCTATTCCACCGGCAGCGTTTCAGGAGATGATTATATCGGCGGACTGGTGGGTCAAAATGGCTACTACGATGGCAATAGCGCGATAACTAACTGCTATTCCACAAGCAGCGTTGAGGGAAATGATTATATCGGCGGGCTGCTGGGACGCAATTACAAAGGCACGATAATTAACTGCTATTCGACAGGCAGTGTTACAGGAGATTATTTTGTCGGCGGGCTGGTGGGAGACAATATCGGCGATTTCGTTGAAGAACATCCTGGCATGATTTCGAACTGCTATTCCACAGGCAGCGTTACAGGTAGCTCGTGGGTCGGCGGGCTGGTGGGAGATAATTTTAACGGGCATGTTGTTGCTTCGTTCTGGGATATTGAAACCTCAGGACAAACTACAAGCTCTGGTGGGATAGGTAAAACCACAGCAGAAATGAAAACTGCAAGCACGTACTTTGGATGGGGAGGCGCCGACAACTATGGTCTCTGGACGATTGATGATGGGAATGACTATCCGCATCTGGCGTGGGAAGGTAAACCCGGACAACCTATTCCCCACATATCAGACTTCTTCGAAGGTAGCGGCACGCAAGATGACCCATATCGGGTTTCTACTGCCCAGCAGCTTAATCTAATTGGTCTGTTTACATGCGAATTGGATAAACATTTTATCCTTATGAACGATGTTGACTTGTCAGGATTCACAGGCACACAGTTTAACATCATCGGTTACTTTGGTTGCTTTTCCGGCGTCTTTGACGGCAACGGCCATAAGATTTGGAATTTTACATATGATTCTAATGGCGTAAGTTGGATAGGCTTGTTTGGTTGTGTAGCCCACAGAGGTCAAATAAAGAATCTCGGAATGGAAAATGTCGATGTCAACGCCGGAAATTGCTGGTATGTCGGTGGTCTGGTGGGGTTCA
>Ga0307432_1000089_pt1 | contig 74526 bp, 57 predicted proteins | sample SalMarWE160150MG_FD_202158 | JGI IMG/M metagenome (GOLD analysis project Ga0307432, IMG submission 202158) | Salt marsh sediment microbial communities from the Plum Island Ecosystem LTER, Massachusetts, United States - WE1603-150 | ecosystem: Environmental > Aquatic > Marine > Intertidal zone >...
TAATTCTATGCCCGGTAAATGAAACTGTCAGCCAGACGGCTATAAAATTTCTCAACTGCCCTTACCTGTGGGGAGGAAGGACTAGTGGCGGAATGGATTGCTCGGGCCTGACACAGCTGGTCTATAAACTTCACGGATATACTCTGTCCCGTAACAGCTTTAAGCAGGCAGAAATTGGTGAAACCGTTAGTTTCCTTGAGGAAGCAAGAGCCGGTGACCTTCTTTTCTTTGACAATGAAAGAGGAAGCATTACGCATGTCGGCCTCCTGCTGGATAAAGGATATGTAATTCATTGTTCAGGTAAAGTAAGGATTGACAGGATCGATCACCAGGGAATCTATGTTGAAAGTTCAAACAGGTATACCCACAGGCTCAGGACGATAAAGAGAATAGTAGTGAGAGATGAGTTATGAGAGATATGTTGAGACGCGCCATGGCGCGTCTTAAAGAATAAATGAAATGGTTTAAGTGGTTAAACGTAATTATCAATTATGAAAGATGAGTTGCTTCCTATAGTAATAATTATTGCGTTATTGCTCGCGGTATACCTGATTATGAGATTTATTAACAGGAGATTAAGAAACCGGGTTGACAGGTCGAATTATATCAGAAAGAGGAGACTATAACCTGTTTTGTACTTTATCAACAATTTCTTTTTCTTTCTTCTCCGACTGTGCATTCAGATCAGCAGCTTTTGCTTTTATCTCTTGTCCAAATTTCTTATCCGCCAGACCTTCAGTATTCACACATACATTCAGGTATGCGCCCTTGATGCATGAACGGACAGCTAGTGCTCCTACACCTGCATCGGTAACTGAATTCGGATTCCCCTCTTTCACCATCTCCTCTATAAGTTCATAGGCTCCATAAGCAATCTCCATTACCTTAAAAGGTACAAGAATAGCTTTCTTTGTAGCTTCCTCTATAGCTGCTTTTCTCTCTTTCTTCTCCCCTTCACTGCTCTTTGGCATTCCGAAAGCCTTCATAATCATGTTAAAGGCATTGGTATCTTCATCGACAAGCCTCAATAACTCATTCTGTATTAGTTTACCCTTTTCGGCCCATCCTGAAAATTCCTCCCACCTCTCGTCCCAGCCTCTTTTATGGGATGATATATTAGCGACCATTGAGGCCAGAGCAGTACCCAGGGCTCCCATGTAAGCTGACACTGAACCTCCTCCCGGTGCAACTGATTCCGAAGCTGTTTCGTTCATAAATGTTTTAAGGCTGAGAGAAACAAGATTTTTAGTTTTTTTATCTCTTATCCGGTATTCAATTATTTTTTCCTCGGGCCGGAACTTGTTAAGTTCGTCAAATCCCATCGATTTAACAGCTATCTTAATAAGCTCACTGTCAGGAACACCGGTAGACCTTTTCTGCTTTTTCAGAAAATACCTGCCCGCATCCAGCATGGCTGAGAGTGGTATAAGTCCGACAAGCTCAGACCCCGTAACGCGCAAACCTCTTGATTCTGCACTGCGGCATACTGCATCAAAAGCTATATGTACAGGTGTAACAGATATATTAGTAAGGTTCATTGATATCTGTGCTATGCCGTATTCTTCAATATACCATCCTATGGCTTTCACTGCTTTCAGGCTGCCTGGTATCATGACCGGATTTCCTCCTTTCTCTTCGATGATCTTGCCGGTTAATGGATTTCCTTCTCTTTTTACACGGCCCCTTTCCCTTACATCAAAGGCAACGGCGTTTGCTCTTCTTGTCGAAGTGGTATTAAGATTTATATTATAGGCAACGAGGAAATCCCGTGCACCTACAGCTATTGCACCTGCCCTTGCATTGAATACCGCCGGGCCAAAGTCAGGCTTCCACCCAGGATCAGCAAGTTTCTTTTTCAGACCTTCATATTCTCCTGCGCGACAATTGGCAAGATTCCTGCGTTGATCACTATATGCTGCATTCTCATAACAGTATACGGGAATGGATAATTCTGATCCTATCCTCTCTGCAAGCTTTCTGGTATATTTTACCGTTTCATCCATTGATATACCGGTAACAGGGACCAGTGGACAAACATCAGTAGCTCCCATCCGGGGATGTTCACCCCTGTGTTTAGACATATCTATTACTTCAGATGCTGTCTTTACAGCTTTGAAAGCAGCCTCCACCACCTCTTCGGGTGGTCCCACAAAAGTTACTACGGTCCTGTTTGTATCCTTACCCGGATCCACATCAAGCAAACTTATGCCCTCAACAGATTCAATAGAATCAGTGATTTTCTTAATCACAGCCATATCCCTGCCTTCACTGAAATTAGGTACACATTCTATAATTTGTTCTGACATTATTTTATTGTTTAATCGTTGAATTGTTTAATCTTTGATGGCATGGATTAAAGATCCATTTTATCATTTTCTATTTCTATAATAATTCCATTAAGTATCACTGCATCAACCAGTTTACTTCCATAAGCATAAGGCAGAAATTCATACGAAGGTATTTTTTTAGTAATATATACATTTGCAACCTTACCCCGGCAAATAGTACCATGAGTTTCTGAGATACCCATTGCATATGCACCGTTTAATGTTGCTGCATTCAAGGCTTCTTCAGGTAATAACCTTAGTTTGATGCACGCAAGCGACATGATAAATTTCATATCACCTGAAGGTGATGACCCCGGGTTATAGTCTGTTGCAAGGGCAAGTGGCAACCCGTTTTCTATCATTTCCCTTGCAGGCGGATCATCCATACCCAGGAAAAAAGAAGCACCGGGTAAAAGCGTTGGCATGGTTTCACTGTTTTTCAATGCCTTAATTTCCTCTTTGCCTGTAAATTCAAGATGGTCAACAGAAAGAGCTTCATATTTGGTTCCTGCCTGTATACCACCTGAGTATGCCAGTTCATTGGCATGTATTTTTGGGCGCATCCCATGTTCTATTCCCGCAGCCAGAATCCGTTCAGTCTCTTTAACCGTGAAAAAGCCCTTATCACAGAACACATCTACAAAGTCTGCAAGGTTTTCAGCTGCAACTGCAGGTATCATCTCATTAATAACCAGGTCAACATATTTTGACTGATCTGACCTGTACTCTTCAGGAATAGAGTGTGCGCCAAGGAAAGTAGCCCTTACCGTAAGTGGTGTATTCTCCTTAATGCGTTTTATCACTCTCAGCATCTTCAGTTCTGATTCAGTTGTGAGTCCATAACCGCTTTTAATCTCAACAGCACCTGTTCCAAGTGAAATAATTTCATTGATCCTGACCATGGATTGTTCGTATATTTCATCCTCAGGGGTCTTCTGAAGCAATTTGGCGGAATTCAATATTCCTCCTCCCCTTTTTGCTATTTCCTCATACGACAGGCCCCTTATCTTGTCAATATATTCTATCTCCCTGCTGCCGGCATATACTATATGTGTATGAGAATCACAATATGAAGGGAACACAAATCTTCCTGTTGCATCAATTATTTCAGCACCGTTTGTATCACCCGGGCACGTATCCATTTCCCCGAAAGACCCTATAAGGCCATCTTTTATATGTAGCCAGGCATTGCTTATTGTGTGTAAATCAGACATTGCCGGCCCTGATCTATACCTTACTGGTGACTTCTCTATCTGGATAAGTCCTTTAATATTCTTTATGAGAATCTCCATTATATAAGGTTTTTTGAATCGCTAAGTTAATAAATATTTTTTCTTATTTTTGGAGATTACTAACTTATGAAGCCCCACTCATATGAAAAGAACCATTATCACTTTTCTGATCTTAACGATCTGTATATCTGTGTTTTCGCAGGAAGATAATATAAAAACGGGTTGGAATTTCGGAGCCCTTCCAGCGATTACTTTCAGCACTGACCTTGGATTCCAGTATGGTGTTGTTGTCAATCTTTTTGACTATGGAGATGGAACTCAATATCCTGCATATAATCAGAAATTCTATTTTGAGGTTTCCAGGTTTACTAAAGGAAGCAGTACATACAGGCTGATGTACGAGACAAAAACCCTGATTCCCGGTATTAACATAACTTCTGACCTTGCCTATTTAACCGACCAGGCATATGATTTCTACGGATTCAACGGTTATGAAGCAGTTTATAATGCTGATTGGACTGACAGTGATCTTGATGCAAGCATATATAAAACAAGAATGTTTTACAAAACCGACAGGAAGCTGTTCAGGTTCAAGAATGATATTAAAGGTAAACTTGCCGGTGAAAATTTTCAATGGAATGCAGGGCTGGAATTAAAGAATTTCAAATTCGGGTCTGTTGACATTGAAAAGCTTAATAAAGGCAAGGATGAGGACCTGCTTCCTGATGTTGACGGCCTGTATGATAAATATGTTAACTGGGATCTTATAGAGCCTGATGAGGCAGATGGGGGGTTTATTACAACCCTCAAAGCAGGTATCACATACGACAGCCGTGATTTTGAAGCAAATGCAATGAAGGGTATCTGGTTTGAAGCAGGAGTGGAAGTATCACCTTCATTCTTAAGTGATGCCGGATTTGGCAAGTTTTATGCCATTCACCGCCAGTATTTCACTATTATTCCGAGGGACCTGTCATTTGCATACAGGCTGGGTTACCAGACTACTATATTCGGAGATGTACCATGGTACCACCAGAACCAGATCATTACATCGGTCCTGGCAGGAACAACTTCCGAAGGCCTGGGAGGCAGTAAGAATGTCAGGGGTGTCCTGAGGAACAGGATTGTAGGTGATGGTCTCTTCTATGCCAATGCAGAGTTCAGGTGGAAAGCATTCAGGTTTAACCTGATTAACCAGAATTTCTATATCGGGTTTGTAGGTTTTGGTGATTTCGGTATGGTAACAAAAAAGGTCGATTTTGAAATACCTGATGCAGTAACACTGGGAGAGGACCAGAGAGAGGATTATTTTAATCCTGATGCTGAAAAAATGCATATCAGTACCGGGGCCGGATTAAGGGTGGTCATGAATGAAAACTTTATCGTATCAGCTGATTTTGGTAAGGCCCTTAATGAGCAGGATGGTAATATCGAATTCTATATAGGACTTAATTACCTGTTTTAGGTCAGGGAAGGATACCTCCAAGAGTAATACCTATATAATTACCTATAGCATACCCGATTACACCTACCGTAAGACCGGTAATAATGATCTCTTTGTTTTTTAGTGCCCCTGCAACAACAGGTACGAAAGGAGGGGAATAGACAAAGGCTGTGGTGGTTATCAGGAAATCATCAACATTTACCCTGAAAATAACAGACAGGATAAGGTGTAAAAACAGTGATCCAAATACTACAAAAGCGACAAACAAAACAATATTAACATACTCAACAGTGAAAAACCTGCTCAGGTCAGCCATGGAAGATACTACAAACGAAAAAATAAGTATCATGTACATTCCTGCCTGAAAAGAATTATTTATCCTGTTAATAGCCGGAATCAGTGAAGCCAGTATTCCCAGGGTAGTAACCCCAAGTATGGCTATCATCATCTGTGATTCTGCAGGACCCAGAAAACTTATGCCGGCCGATATTGCAAATATAATCAGTCCCACTCCAAGGGATTTCATAATATTTACAAATGCCCCTTTCGAAACCAACCTGCCATAATCCTCCACGCTTTCTGCCTCCTTTGCTATCTGTTCGGGATCAAGGTCTGTACCCTTATATTTGAATTTTGTAAGGACAAGGCCAAACAAACGTGGTGCAAGTGTAATAAAAAATATTATTACAATGGCACCTATTACAAGATCACTGGTATGGGTCATAAGAAATAATTCATTATCAACATTAAGTGCTGCTTTAATTGAAGCCACATTGGGTGTACCTCCGGTATAAATACCCACAAGCATACCTGCCACTTTTCCACAGTCATGCACTGAATCGCGGAAGATATAATATCCGGCTGTAATAATTACTATAACTGATATCAGTGCGAGCACCATTGACAGGAAGCCGGTACCCGCATACCTTATCCACTTACGTATTTTTAATGAAAAAAGCAGGAGTGGTAATGCAAGTGGAATAATTATAGTCAGTATCATATCCTGAACGCCGGCTATCTGGTTAGCAAATCGATTATCTTCATCGAGTGAACCATCCTCCACAAGCATATTGAATTCCGCTACAGGTATGGCTGCCCGACCCTGTTTATATCTGATATAATCATCACTGCCATGGGGCAATATGCCTATATTTCCGAACAACAAACCGAAAGCATATGCCATTACAATAGTCCCGAGCTTATTGAATAAAGACCACCTGCGGCACAGGAAAATAACAAAAACAGGAAAGACAAGGTATAGCAATACGAGAAGAATAATCTTGATCATAACAGGGTTTGTTGGTTTTCAGTAAGCCAAATATAAAAAATCACCCTATATATTGATACAAGTCATTTCAAATTAGGTATTTATACTTACAGGAGTAGATTGGAATGATGGATTATTGGAATAATGGATTATTGGGTTGTTGTAGTTAAAATAAAAAATATGAGTTTAGATTCATAAATGACTCACCCAGAGTAATCGGGGTTCGTTGAGCTCACAGCACTCGCTTGTTATTGCAAACTCGTGCTGCTCGGTTTATAATTAATAATTTATAATTTATACTTCGCTTGTCAGTCACAATCCTCGAAGCTTTTCTGGTATTGTTCGATTGCCCTCTGGCTCATACCCATACTTGAAAAACCACCGTCATGATAGAGGTTCTGCATGGTTACCTTTCTTGTGAGGTCGGAGAAGAGCAGTATAATATAATCAGCTGCTTCTGCAGCTGTAGCGTTGCCCAGTGGAGACATCCTTTCTGAAAAGTCAAGCAGAGAATCAATACCGCTCACTCCGCTGCCAGCCGTAGTGGGTGTAGGGGATTGTGAAACAGTATTTATCCTCACTTTATGGTTGCGCCCATACACATAACCAAAGCTTCTGCCAATTGATTCAAGCAGGGCCTTTGCATCGCCCATGTCATTATATCCTGCCAGGGTACGCTGAGCGGCAACGTATGTTAGAGCCACTACTGAACCCCACTCATTTATTGCATCCATATGATAAGCTATCTGCAGTATCTTATGAAAGCTGAGTGCTGAGATATCCAGTGTCTTAATGAAATTGGGATAATTAATATCAGTGTAAGGTATACCTTTACGCACGTTGGGTGACATTCCTATGGAATGGAGTACAAAATCAATTTTACCATTAAAATTCTCCAATGTTTTTTCAAACAACTTCTTAATATCTTCAGAGCTGGTGGCATCAGCCCCGACAACCAGGCTGCCTGTTTTTTCAGCAAGTTCATTAATAGTCCCCATCCTGATAGCTACATCAGTGTTTGACAGAATGAATTCGGCACCCTGCTCATGTGCTTTTTCGGCTACCTTCCAGGCTATTGATTTATCATTTAAGGCACCAAAAATAATACCCTTCTTTTCTTTTAACAGATTTTCTACCATCTTTTTGAATTTTAGGTCATAAATACATTGTTAAACCAGGTAATACCTGAGATATTTTTTCAGGCTCCATCTATGAGCTCCCTGGCATTATCGAGTGAAGCTCTGGTAATTTCATTTCCACTTAATAGGCGCGCCACTTCTCTTAGTCTTTCTTTATCGTCTAACAATTTAATATGCGTAATGGTTGAATCTTCCTCGTCTTCTTTATAAACATAATAATGCATAGTACCATGTGCCGCCACCTGGGGAAGATGAGTAATATTTATCACCTGCATATTTTCTCCCATTGATGACAAAATATTCCCGACCCTGGTAGCAATTTCCCCGGATACACCTGCATCAATTTCATCAAAGAATATAGTGGGAAGGCTTCTATTATCTGTCAACAGTGATTTAAGGCTTAGCATAACCCTTGACAGCTCTCCCCCTGAGGCAACTCTCCCAATATTTTCAGGCAGTATTTGCTTATTTGCAGAGAACAGGAATTCAGCATGATCCCTACCAAAGCTTGAAAAATCATCTTTCTGAACCAGTTTAATCTCAAAGCGTCCGTTGGGAATACCAAGCTGAACAAGTAAATGATTCATTCTTTTTTCAATAGCCGGGATCTGATAATTCCTGTTTTCACTGATCTGATTTGCCAGCTCATTTAACCTGCTTAATCTTTTTTCAAGCATTTTCTCCAGCTCTGCCAGTCTTTCATCACTGGTTTCAATACCCGATACTGTATTTCGTATTTCCTCTCTTTTTTCGATAAGCGATTTAGTATCTCCTGCCCTGTGCTTTTGCATTAAAGAATTGAGAGTATCAAGGCGCTGCGTTACAAACTCTAGGCGGTCCGGGTCACTATCTATATCAAAAGATCTATTATTCATTTCATTACCCAGATCATTAAGTTCAATGATGGTACTCTCAAGCCTTTGAAGCAAAGCATCGGAATCCGGGTAAAAAGACACTATCCTTTCAAGCAATCTGCGCACTTCATGTAACTTATTAATTGCTGAATAGTCATCGCCGTTTATCAACAGAGAAGAATTAGCCAGAGCTTCATTTATTTCCCCTGCGTGTGTAAGCATTTCCTGCTCGGTCTCAAGATCTTTTTCTTCTCCTTCACCGAGTTTTGCCTCATCAAGCTGCTTAAGCTGAAAAGTAAAATAATCGAGGTCTGACATATTCTTATCTCTTTCACCTGCCAGAATCCCGTATTCTTTTTCAAGTTCCTTATATTCAGTATAAACTGCCCTGTACTCATCCAGCAATGTAGTATGATCAGCGAATGAATCTATTACACTTAACTGAAACTGGTTGGAGGTGAGCAGAAGGCTCTGGTGTTGTGAATGAATGTCAATAAGTCTGCTCCCGAGTTCTTTCATTATATCGAGAGTAACGGGAGTATCATTTATGAAAGCGCGCGACCTGCCATTTGGTATAATCTCACGGCGTATTTCAACCGGAGTCACTTCATCAATATCATTCTCTTTGAAAAATTCATGGGCCTGGTCACCGTCAATATCGAACAAACCTTCAACAATACACTTTTCAGATTTATCAAGTAAAGTTGAAGAATCTGCCCTGTTACCCAGGATAAGTGATAATGCCCCCAGTATAATAGACTTGCCTGCACCTGTTTCCCCGGTTAAAACTGTAAATCCTTTATCGAAATTGATTTCGAGCTCTTTTATAAGGGCATAATTACGTACAAGCAGTTTTCTCAGCATGCTTAAAGAAATTTATTGCTGTATTTTCTCATAGTCTGATTTATTTGCAGGGTCAACTTCGGCAAGTATCTCCACCACCCTGCTCTTCTCTTCCGGGAATGCTTCTGTAAATATATTAATTAATTCTTCTTTTTTCGCGTCAAGAACAATAGTCAGGTAGTACATAAAAGGGTCGGGGCGTTTTCTGTAGACTTCCTGCAAAAGCCTCAGTGTTTCAACCATGCCTGTTCTTGACTCTGTTATGCTTGATTCAAGATGATCGAGCCCTTCTATATGGTACCTGTAAATAAAATCCCTTACATTTGAATATTCCCTGTTAAGAATATTATTTATAAGCCAGTATCTGTTACGGTTACGTGAACCGTCATATGGCTTCCAGCCCGCTTCAGGTGTATTCTGAGCATTGCTGACAATACGTTCACACATCTCAAACATATCTGTTCCTCCCCGCGGTGAATATGAGTCATAATCGAAGCCAAGGATAAGGTAGGCATAATATCCAAGTAATGCTGTAAGGTTTGACCGGTGCATGGTGGGATCAAATTCAAGTGGCTGAAATTCGACGTACCTGAATTGGATGTTATTATCAACGAAATTAAGCATTGTTGTATTATAGGTGGTATTATATACAGGCCGCCGTGACGTTACCTGCAGGGTACCCCTGAATTCATCGGCTGAAAGTTGTTCAGTAAGATTAATCAGTATATTACAATCAATACGTTCACTGTAGTTGTACACTTGATTGGTCCAGACAGTATTATTCATAAACTCATAAATAGCCTTTTGCATTGTCTGGAAAACCTGCCTGTTTGAACCCTGTATACGTTGTGCAGAAATCTGGACAGTGCATTTCAGTTCCTGTGCCTGTAGATGTCCTGAAAGCATTAACAGCATGGTTGTCAGAAAAATAGATATTTTTTTCAACAGACTCATTTTATAAGAATAATTATACCATTGTCTCAATCTTATTAAGAATATCAACAGCAACCCCGGCTTTTGATTTTAACTCAAATTCTTCAATATTATTGTTTTTGTCAATCAGTGTTACCCTGTTTGTATCGAACTGAAAACATGCGCCTTTATCCCTTAATGAATTCAGTACAATAAGGTCTAAGTTCTTCCTTTTCAGCTTATCCATGGCATTCATTTGTTCATTCTCCGTTTCCAGGGCAAAACCTGCCAGTAACTGGCCTGATTTCTTTATTTGTCCCAATTCGGCTGCTATATCAGTTGTGGGTTTAAGTCGTAGAACCAGTTCTGTATCTTTTTTCTTAATCTTTGACTCTGATCTTGACTCCGGTGTATAATCGGCTACCGCAGCAGCAAGGATTGCAATGTCACAATTATGAAAATACTGCCGGGTTTCCTTTGCCATTTCTTCAGCAGAAACAACATGAATGATTTTAATCCCATCTACCCGGGGTTTTTCATCCACCGGGCCCAGCACCAGTATCACACTGGCACCTCTTTTAAAAGCTTCATGAGCAATAGCAATGCCCATTTTACCTGATGAATAGTTGCCTATAAAACGAACAGGGTCAATTCTCTCGTGGGTAGGGCCTGCATTAACCAGGACGGTTTTATCCTTTAATAAGGACTTTTTTTTTTACTGAAAAAATCCCTTAGTATTTCAACTATCTCCTCAGGTTCAGCCATCCTTCCTTTTCCTTCCAGTCCGCTGGCCAACTCACCCGTTCCAGGTTGTATGATATGTACCTTTCTTGCTTTAAGAGTACTGAGATTCTCAATGGTAGCAATATGCTCATACATATCAACATCCATTGCCGGTGCAATAAAAACCGAGGAACGAACTGACAAATAAGTTATTAACAGGAGATTATCAGCTATTCCAGCAGCCATTTTTGCTATGGTGTTTGCGGATGCAGGTGCAATAACATAAGCATCAGCCCACATCCCGATTTCAATATGGCTGTTCCATCTCCCGTCTTCAGGGTCAAAAAAATTGACCAATACAGGATTTTTAGAAAGGGTAGCAAGTGTAAGAGGGGTAATAAATTCCTTTGCCATAGGTGTCATTACTACCTTTACCTCGGCTCCTTCCTTAACGAGTAAACGGATTAGTGCTGCAGCTTTATATGCTGCTATTCCTCCGGTTATACCAAGTAGTATTTTCTTCCCTTTAAGCATCAGATGCTATTGGCTTTGCTTATATCCTGATCTGGCTTACGATAATAGATTTTATCCTCATCAAATTCCTGCAGTGAGATAAGAGTAGGCTTCGGAAGTCTTTCATAGAACTTGGATATTTCTATCTGCTCACGGTTCTCAAAGACCTCTTCAAGGTTATCAGTATATGAAGCAAACTCTTCCAGTTTCTGGTTTAACTCCTGTTTTATCTCAACTGATATCTGATTTGCTCTTTTAGCACATATCATAACTGCCTCATAAATATTACCCGTTTTTCTCTCCATGTCAGTCTTGTCCCGGGTAATTGTAGTGGTTGCCGCATTTGTCTTCCTGTAATCCATTATTTATTATTTATTCTGTGTTTCTTCAATATTTAAGAACTCTGCTGTACTATCATGTATTCTTTGGGCTTCCTTACTGAATTCGGAATCAGGAAACTCCTCAATAAATGAATAATATTCATCAAGTGCTACCTGGAAGCGTTCCTGCTGTTTATCTGCCACACTGTTCAGGGCATAGAGGTAACTGGATTCCAATTTAAGGAACATTAATTCTTCCCTGTATTTAGTATTGGGATAATCCTTAAGGCTGTTATCAAGTGCCACAACAGCAGCCTGGTATTCTTTAAGATCATAATAGAGTCTTGCATTTATATATGATTTCTCTACCAGCTTATCCTCCAGTTCTTTTATCAGCTCCTGCGCTTCATCTACTTTATCACTTGATGGATATCGCCTCTGGAAAAATGTAAATGCCTCGATAGCACTATTTGTATAAGCCTGATCCAGTTCAGGGCGTGGTGATAACAGATAATCGCAATAAGCCGTCATGAAAGTAGCCTCCTCAGCATGTTCATTGTAAGGATATGTTTCAGCAAAATTCTTATAGGCACTGCCTGCCATAATATAATCCCTCATATTATAGTAACATCTTGCATTAAGCCAGTTAAGCTCTTCCGCTTCGGCCGTTGCACGATAGCGCGGTAGTATCTGGTTAAGAAGTTCGGAAGTACGGACATACTTGCCTTCATCAAAGTACTCTTTTGCTTTTGCTTTCTTCAGCTCAGAGTCGGTACTCTTAAGCAGCTTCTCATATTCACCACAAGAAGAAGCTAAAACCGCTATTATCAATAATATAAATCCCTTACTCCTCATACTCAAAAATGTTGTGCAAACTTAGTAATTTTTTTATAAAGTAAGTGCATAAAATAAATGATTAGTCAAGTGCCGCAAATCTTGTACCAAGATATAACTATAGGCTAAGGCTAAGGCTCCCTCCTTCGCTAAAGCTCCGGAGGGCAGGGAAGGCTAAGGTTAAAGATGGCGTGGATTTAGTTCACTCTGATCGTTGTGGATTTGTAATCCACGACTTCATCGTTCACTGAGGTCGCAGTTCTCGCTTGCTAACGTAAACTCGGGTAGTTCGGTTCCAGAACCGTGCCACTGGGTTTCGTCGAGCTCGCTCCTAATCCTCGGGGCTTGTTTGTCGTTTGTCATTTGTCGAAAATTAGGTATAAATAGGTATGTACCTATCAGAGCTATTACTTAATTTTGTCCAAAATTAACTTAAAACCCTATAACTGTGGATATTTTTGAAAAGATAAATGCAAACAAAGGTTCACTGGGACAGTACCAGGAAGCCGGACATGGCTATTTTACCTTTCCCAAATTGGAGGGAGAGATTGCTCCAAGAATGAAATTTATGGGCCGTGAGGTCCTGACATGGAGCCTCAACAATTATCTGGGACTGGCAAATAATCCTGAAGTACGAAAAACTGACAGGGAAGCTGCAGAAAAATACGGTCTTGCTTACCCTATGGGTGCCAGGATGATGTCCGGACAAACATCCATACACGAACAATTTGAAGCTATGGCAGCTGATTTCGTTGGCAAGGACGCTGCATACCTGCTCAATTACGGCTATATGGGCATGGTCTCAATCATTGATGCACTGGTAGACAGAAGGGATATTATAGTGTACGATTCCGAATCACATGCATGCATCCTTGATGGTCTGCGCCTCCATATGGGGAAAAGATTTGTTTATCCCCATAATGACATGCAAAACTGTGAAAAACAGCTACAGCGTGCAACCAAACTCGCCGAACATACAGGAGGTGGAGTGCTCGTTATTACTGAAGGTGTTTTCGGCATGGCAGGTGATCTGGGTAATTTGTATGGTCTTGCTAATCTAAAGAAGAAATACAATTTCAGGCTCCTCGTTGATGATGCTCACGGGTTTGGAACCATGGGAAAGACAGGCGCCGGTACCGGAGAACATTACGGAGTTCAGGATGAAGTAGACGTGTATTTTGCAACTTTTGCCAAATCGATGGCAGGCATTGGAGGTTTTGTAGCCAGCACCAGGGAGGTGGTAAATTACCTGATGTATAATATGAGATCGCAGATTTTTGCAAAATCATTGCCAATGGCCATGACAGTAGGTGCTATAAAGAGGCTGGAAATGCTCAAATCAATGCCCGAGCTAAAAGAGAATCTCTGGAAAATAGTCAGAGCACTTCAATCAGGTCTGAAAAATGCAGGACTGGATCTTGGTAAAACAGAATCGCCCGTAACCCCCGTGTTCCTTAAGGGGGGGGTTACAGAAGCTTCACAGGTAACATTTGATTTAAGACAGAATTATAATATCTTCTGCTCAATAGTTATTTACCCCGTAGTGCCTAAAGGGGTTATTATGCTTCGGATCATACCAACTGCGGTACATACACTTGAAGATGTGGAGTACACAGTAAATGCATTTAAAGAAGTTAACGAGAAGCTCAAGACAAATGCATACCCGAAAGAGGTTCCCGATTTTAAGGCTTCAGTAACAGTAGACGCTAATTAGCAAGAATATAATTACTAAATATAATACCGGTAATGTTGAGAGATTAAATTACCGGTTCTTTTATACTCTTTTTCCTCAACCTCAGTTCTGAATCTTCGACCGAAGATAGGGTGTATTTAAAATCCACGCCATCGAAGGCGGAGCCTCAGACTTCTCCGTCCGCCATAGCCTTGGCGGAGGCGGAAGCCTCAACCTTACAGTGTCCCCCGTAGCCCCGAGTTCTCGAGGTGAAGGTGGAGTATTTTATTTTTTCCTTATTTTTACCCTTTCATATGCAGGAAAAGAATAAAGACATATCATTATTCAGAAGCAGGATTGACCGGAGAAATTTCGTTAAATGGTCATCACTGGCAACCGGCACATTGCTTGGTCCTGGAGTTCTTGTTTCGTGTGATAATAAATCACAAGAGATAATAGATCCGGTAAGGGAAGAAAGAATAATAAGGACAGGTTGTCCGGCGCATAATTGCGGGGGCAAGTGCCTGCTGAAAGTATATGTTCAAAACGGAATTATTACCCGTATTGAGACTGATGACCGTCAGAAAGATGATATTTCTGATCCACAGTTAAGAGCATGTATCAGAGGCAGGTCATACCGGAAAAGACAGTACCATCCTGACAGGCTGAAATACCCCCTGGTGCGAACCGGAGAAAGAGGTGAAGGGAAATTCAGGAAGATAAGCTGGGATACAGCCTATGATATTATGTATTCGAAAATATCAGGGGTAATAGAGAAATATGGTAATTCTGCTATTCATGTCCCATACGGAACAGGCTCGTATACAAACACTAACGGGCGCTGGCCTGCTGCCAGGTTGATGAATCTGCTGGGAGGCAGCCTGGGCTTTTATAACAGTTACAGCTGGGCTTGTATCAATATAGCAACGCCAACTATTTTTGGCACTCTCGAAACCGGCAACCAGAGACAGGACTGGATGAACAGCAGGTATATACTCATGTGGGGATGGAATCCTGCAGAGATGAAAGATGGAACCAATAGTGACTATTTCATAAGGAAAGCAAGGGAGAATGGTGCCAGGGTTGTATGTATCGATCCAAGGATGAGCCCGAGTGCAGTTGCCCTGGCAGATGAATGGATACCCGTCAGGCCGGGAACCGATGTTGCTTTTATGAGTGCCATGGCATGGGTAATAATTAATGAGAAACTGACTGATAATGAATTTATAAATAAATGCTGCTCAGGATTCGATAAATCCAACATGCCTGAAGGTTACGAAAATGAAGAGTCGTACAGGGACTATATACTGGGAACCATGGATGGCATACCAAAAACACCGGAATGGGCCGAAAAGATCACAGCTGTCCCTGCAGCGACAATAAGGCGTATCGCCATTGAATATGCCAGCACGAAACCGGCTATCCTGTACCAGGGATACGGAATGCAGAGAAGGGCATATGGCGAACAGGTAGTACGTGCAGGCGCCACACTGGCAGCGATGACGGGGAATATTGGTATACCTGGTGGCTGGGCCAGTGGTCTTGCCAACCAGGCAGGGGGTGGACCTTTCTGGACCGTCTTCCCTTCAAGATCGAATCCGGTTAAAGGCACTATACCTGTATACCTGTGGACCGAAGCTGTGCTAAGGGGAAAAGAACTCGGACCGGAGCACGGACTTAGGGGAGCTGACAAACTGGATAATAATATCAAGCTTATCTGGTCAGTAGCAAGCAATATACTTGTAAACCAGCATGGCAATATTAATCGCACAATAAAAATACTTAAGGATCCCGACCTGCTTGAATTTATTATAGTACAGGATAACTTCATGACCCCCTCTGCTAAGTATGCTGACCTGGTATTACCGGTCTGCACGCAATTTGAAACATGGGGCATTGAAGATGGCTGGAAATATGGTGAAGAGGTTTTTATAACCCCTAAAATTGTGGAACCTCCATTTGAAACAAAAAGTGATTACCGTATTTGTGCTGATCTGGCAAAGAGATTCGGAGTATACGATAAATTCACTGAAGGCGGACGAGATGAAAAAGACTGGGTTGCCTGGTTTGTAGATGAAATATACAGGAAAACAAGGTTCCCTGATATGCCCCCTTTCAGGAAATTTGCAGCAGGCAATGCTGGTGTTTATACAAAGCCTGTTTATGAACCAAAAATTGCATTGGAAGAATTCACCCAAAACCCCCGGAAATATCCGCTAAATACTCCTTCGGGTAAAATAGAGATATTTTCTATTGAACTGTTTAAGGCCGGCCAGCCTGATGAGATACCCCCGGTGGCCAAATATATTCGTGAGTGGGACAACCCATTTGACGAAAAAGCAGAAATATTCCCACTCCAGGCTATGGGCCATCATTACAACCCCCGGGTGCACTCAACACATGATAATAATGAATGGACCATGAATGCCTTTCCCCAAAGAGTATTCATTAACCCGGCGGATGCCTCGGAAAGAGGAATAAAGGATGGCGATTTGGTGAAGATATGGAACGAAAGAGGAGCCATGATACTCAAATGCAGGATAACAAGGAGGATCATGCCCGGTGTGATTGATATACCCCAGGGGGCATGGTACGATCCTGATGAAGAAGGTGTTGACAGGGGCGGTAATGTTAATATACTGACTTCTGAACGATGGACCCCGTTTGCCAGGGGCAATGCGCAACATACTATAATGGTAGATATTGAAAAAGCCTGATGAAAAGATACGGATTCCATATTGATACAGTTAATTGTTCAGGTTGTAAAACCTGCCAGGTGGCCTGCCAAGATAAAAATGATCTGGAACCCGGACTCATATGGAGAAAGGTAATTGATATTGAAGGAGGTAAATGGCATGATGATGGCGGCGTATTTTCAGAATATCCTTTTGCCTATCATATATCCATGGCATGTAATCATTGCAGTGATCCTTTATGTGTGCAGTCCTGTCCAACTCAGGCAATGCATGTTACAGATATAGGGACGGTGGATATTGACCAGGATAAATGTATTGGCTGCGGGTACTGTACATGGGCCTGCCCCTATGACGCACCGCGGTTGAATCATCGAAGCGGAAGAATGTCAAAATGTGATCTCTGCTATGACAAGATTATTAATAATGAAAATCCATCCTGCGTAGATGCATGTCCAATGCGTGCCCTGGATTTTGGGGATATAGACGTACTAAGGGAAAAATACGGGGATACCCGGACAATATTCCCCCTTGCATCACCCGAACTCACTGAACCGAACATAATAATCAGGCCTCATAAAGACAGCCTGAAAGCATCCGGCAGGAATTCACTAATAGCAAACAGGGAGGAGCTGTAATGGAAAAATTCAATATCTCACTTGTTGTTTTTACCTGGCTGACCCAGGCATCAGTCGGGCTTATCTTACTCAGGGCAGTCTACATGAGGGGATCAACTGCCAGTGATGATAAAATATATATTACAGGCCGGTACATGCTGTTGACCACATTTATTCTCCTGGTTACGGGTTTGTTATTCTCGTTTGCACATTTAAATTACCCACGGCATGCCTATAATGCTGTGAACAATATAAGCAATAGCTGGATGAGCAGAGAGATACTTGCTGAAATAGTACTGCTGTTTATCGTCCTTGCATGGTATATCATTACCGGATTCAGGATAAGAAAGATACCTCAGGTCATCCCTGAAATACTGGCAGGTGTTTCAGTTATAGCACTCATATATTTAATGATTAGAACGTATATGCTGCCATCCCTGACCGAACTAAACCATCCTTCCTTCACATTGTCTTTTATTATTACACCTTTATTGGCAGGTGCAGCAATTATTTATTTCTTCCTCAGAAAGAGTGAACCGGGACTGGCTGTTAAGTATAAAATGTTTTTTGGGATACTGTTTTTATTCTCACTAATAAACCATATTATTTTCAGATCATTTCACAATGATCTTGAATTGTATAACATATATAATGCTTTTTACCTGGCCTCTCTCATTACCTCAGTTCCTTCACTTTATGCAACACTTAAGAACAAAAATGTGATTTCAGATGTTATATTTCTGAACCTTGCAATTATATGTGATTTTCTTAACAGGGTTTACGCATTAACATATACAAACCCCGCCTTATGACAGAGGGATGGACTGAAATCGACAATAATTTTTTTGCGGCTTACAGTATGATGTTGTCTTTTGCAGGCAGCTTTATTCTTTATGAACCACAGACAGGCTGTATCAGTGATCTGATTGATATGGATCTTTTCAAGAAATTGCCCGTTAAGAGTGATAATCCTAAATTTATCAAGGCCGCCTCATACCTAAGAAAGATAGATTCAGAGCATCCACTGGATTATGATAAAATAATTAACGACCACCTTGAATTATTTGGTGGGAAAGGCAAAGCACTGGCTCCTCCTTACAGCTCAGTTTATATGTCACGAGACCATATAATGAATGACACCGCCAGTATCCAGGTAAGGAAAATATATAATGCTTACGGATGGAAGTCTCAGGTGGAAGGAAAAGTGCCTGATGATCACCTGGGAATAGAACTTCAATTTATAAACCTGCTGCTGACAAAATACCCTGAGCTCGAAGATGATGTATGCAGAAATGAGATCAGTAAAGATCTTATTAAATTTATTGATACTTACATCAAACCATGGATAAATGAATGGAACCGATGTGTTCAGGAGAATGCTGAAAGCGATTTCTACAAAGGAATTGCTTATCTCACCGTATCAGGAATAGAAGATCTTTACTCAACACTCAGCAGAAAAGGCCGGGATCTGCATTTATCATAAATTTTAAAAATTTGGATTAAAAAACCTGTCTATTGCATCAATATAATACTCAGACCATCCCCGGGCAATATTCTCATATGTATCATCAGGGATATTAGTGTGCTCAATAGTAAGCTGCGTTTTGCCAAAATCCCTTATTAATATTATTGTTGCAATAGAACGTTCTTCCTGTTTTCCAAAAAACCATTCCTGTACTATTCTCTTGTTTTCCTGCACTTCAAGTATCATTCCCTCAATGTCTCCTTCCCACATGGAAAACAAAGATCCCGGCCTGGCTTCCATTACTGCAGGATAGCCTGACCATAATTCGATTGTAACAGGATTGGTAAGCGCGGCATATACGTCTTCAATATCCACGTTTAAAGAGAAAGTCTTCTTAAAAGTCTTCATATTATTTAATTATTATATGAACCTGACTGTATCAAAAATACCGATTTTAATATTAAATCCTACTATTTCTATATCATGAAATCTGAGTTTTACTGTGCACATGTTTATTTTGTAGCAGATCGGAATAATTTATTTTAAAAGAATCAGTAGGTTTGTAATATACATTCAAAAGATAACAATTATGTTAGGAATAAATGCCAGCCTGTTCATTTTCCTCATTCTCTCCCTCGCGGGCAGTGCACAGGAAGAAATACCTGAACAGATTACAATACTTTATTTTAATGCTGATCATTTTTTTGATACCACTGATGATCCGGGTAATGCAGATGATGAGTACCTGCCGGGCAGTATAAGGGCATGGGATGAAACCAGGTATATAACAAAAGCAAATAGTATTGCAGAATATATAACCGGGGCAGGCGGTTTTAAACAACCTGATATCATCGGACTCTGTGGTATTGAAAACAAAAAAGTTATAAACAATATTATTAACGACCGTAGGCTGCGTAGGGCTGATTACTCTGTGCATATTACAGATTCAGAAGGAACAAATGCTGCCCTCCTGGCAAAAAAGGATTTAATAACAGTAGATGATATGAGACTGATCAATATTGATTCAACTTTCCTGGGCCTGAACAGTGGGTTTGACTATATCATTTTATATATCAGGGGTGATGTAAAGGGACTGGGCAGATGCCATTTCTTTATAAATGATTGGCCGGGCATTGAAAATAATACACGGGCACCTGAAAATCTAAGGATAGGCGCTGCCATTGCTCTAAGGAAAAATATTGATGAAATATTAAATTTTGAAAGAAATGCAAAAATAATAATAATGGGGACCTTCAATGATGAGCCTACCAACAGAAGCCTGATGTCGGTCCTGAATGCTACCAATAAGAGAAAAAACTTTGATCACCGGGATCTTTACAACCTTTTCTATGATGCTCATAATATACATGACCAGGGCACCGCTATTCTGAACGACACCTGGCAAATGTGGGATCAGATAATTGTCTCCTCCTCAATGATAAATAACCGGAATGATTATCATATTGATCCCGGGTCAGCTAAGATATTCATACCGAAAGAAATAAATGAAGAAAGCAGTACGCTGATAAGCACTTACAAGGGAGATGAATATACCGGCGGTATATCGTCTCATCTGCCTGTATATTGTATCATAAGCAAGAATGAGCAATAATAATGAACTTTAAACTGGTCTCAGGATATGTACCTACGGGCGACCAGCCTGAAGCAATAAAACAGCTTGTTGAAGGACTGAAAAGCGGTACCCCGTACCAGACATTGCTCGGAGTTACGGGAAGCGGTAAAACCTTTACCATAGCCAATGTCATTGAGCAGCTTAACAGGCCTGTGCTTGTATTGAGCCATAATAAAACACTTGCTGCACAGTTGTATGGTGAGTTCAGGCAATTCTTTCCTGACAATGCAGTGGAATATTTCGTTTCATATTATGATTATTATCAACCGGAGGCTTACATACCTGTTACAGATACATATATCGAAAAGGACCTTTCAATAAACGATGAAATAGAGAAACTCAGGCTCAGCGCTACTTCATCATTGCTTTCCGGGCGAAGAGATGTAATTGTTGTATCATCAGTATCATGCCTTTACGGAATAGGGAACCCTGATGACTTCCACAGCAACACCGTGCACATCAGGAAGGGAGATGCCATTAGCAGGAATGTTTTCCTGCGTAGACTGGTTGACAGCCTGTATGCCAGGAATGAAATGGAATTTAAAAGGGGGACTTTCAGGGTTAAGGGTGATACCGTGGATATATTCCCTGCCTATGCTGACATAGCTGTAAGGGTAATATACTGGGGCGATGAAATAGATGAGATTGAATTGTACGAACCTCTGTCTGGTGAAACCATTGAGAAACCGGGGGAATACATTATTTATCCGGCAAATATTTTTGTAACCACCAGGCAAAGGATAAACCAGGCTATCCACCAGATACAGGAGGACCTGGTAAAACAGTCGGCTTATTACAGGGAGATTGGTAAAACCCCTGAAGCACAAAGACTGGAACAACGTGTATCCTACGATCTTGAAATGATAAAGGAACTTGGCTACTGCAGTGGTATAGAAAACTATTCACGGTACTTTGACGGCCGCAATCCGGGCACCCGGCCCTTCTGCCTGATAGACTACTTCCCGGATGATTTTATTACCGTTGTGGATGAAAGCCATGTCAGTATGCCACAGGTCAGGGCTATGTACGGTGGCGACCATTCCAGGAAACAGACACTGGTGGACTATGGCTTCAGGTTACCGGCAGCCCTGGATAACAGGCCACTTAAGCTGGAGGAATTCGAATCGCTGGCAGGGCAGACTATCTTTGTGAGTGCCACTCCAGCTGATTATGAACTTGAAAGAAGCGAGGGTGTTTTTGTTGACCAGGTGATAAGGCCAACAGGCTTACTGGACCCCCCGGTTGAGGTAAGACCAAGCATTAACCAGGTGGATAACCTGATGGATGAAATCAGGGATCGTACTTCCCGGAATGAAAGGACACTGGTAACAACCCTGACTAAAAGAATGGCAGAGGAACTTACTGCTTACCTGAGCAGGTTTGAGATTAAGTGCAGGTATATACACTCAGATATTGATACCCTCGAAAGGATTGAGATAATGGAAGGTCTCCGTTCCGGTGAATTTGATGTGCTCGTGGGTATTAACCTGCTGAGGGAAGGCCTTGACCTGCCTGAGGTATCACTGGTGGCTGTTCTTGATGCCGACAAGGAAGGATTCCTCAGATCATCTCGTTCACTTACACAGACTGCAGGAAGGGCTGCCCGTAATCTTAACGGAAAAGTCATAATGTATGCTGATAATATAACCAACAGCATGCAGATGACAATAGATGAAACAAACCGGCGAAGGGAAAAACAGCTGAAGTATAATGAAAAAATGGGTATAACCCCCACTCAAATAGTGAAAGCTACCGGTTCAATACTTAAGGAACTGCAAAAACATGGAATAGAATCAAGGGCGTATATTGAACCAGAGAAACCAAATATAGCAGCAGACCCTGTAGTTAAATACATGTCGGCCGAAGCCCTTGAAAAAGCTAGTAAGAAAGCCCGTAAATCAATGGAAAAAGCTGCATCACAACTTGATTTTATTGAGGCCGCCCGCTACCGCGATGAAATGGCAGAGCTGGAAGCGCTGCTGAGGAAGAAGAGGTGAGACATGTTAGAAAGGGAAGAAAGATATGGGCTAGAATAATTTCTTTTCCTTCTTTAAGGAGATTAAGTGTCTGATTTACAATATTATAACTTTCTCCTCCTCTTTAGAGGAGGAGTACCCTGACAGAGCGAAGCGATCGTCAGGGGGAGGTGGTGTGCTTTTAATACAACCCCTACCCTTACCAAACGCATTGAGAGTCAGAGGCAGGTGATTATTTTTCAAATTTACTAACTATCTCAATTTTCACCCATTCTATATCATGAAATACAAACCTGTTCTCAAACCTGAGTATTTTATATCCCAGATTCTTTAATCGTTCATCCCTATCGTCATCTTTTTGGATCTGGATATAATCTCCATGCGGATCTCCATCTAATTCAATGATTGGTTTTTCTTCAGAACAAAAGAAGTCGACTATGTAGTTTTCAATACTGTGTTGTCTTCTGAATTTCCTTCCTTCAATTTGTTTGTTTTTAAGATGCTTCCAGAGTTCAGCTTCTGCAGATGTTGAATGTGTTCTGAGGTATTGCCGGGTTTCCTTCAGGGATTTTCTGTTGGATCTGAATCTCATAGTATATTAGATTAACCACCCCCCACTTACACTCCTTTCAGTCGGTCAGCGGACCCCTCCTTTGAAAAGGAGGGGAAATGTTTGATTATAATACTTTCCCCTACTGCTCCGCCAGCCATCTTTCAGCATCAATAGCTGCCATACAGCCGCTACCGGCAGCAGTTACTGCCTGCCGGTAGGTTGGGTCCTGCAGATCGCCGCAGGCAAACACACCGGGAATATTGGTTTTTGTTGAACCGGGTACTGTTTTGACATAACCAACATCATCAGTTTCAAGGAACTCCTTAAATTCATCCGAGTTAGGCTTGTGACCTATAGCAAGGAAAAAGCCATCAATCTTTATTTTCACTATCTCCTCATTAGGTGTACCTTTTTCCTTAACCAGCACAACCCCTTCAACACCATCCTTACCAAACAGATCAATTGCCTGGTATTTCCAGAGAATCTCAATATTTTTTGTTTTAAAAACCCTTTCCTGCATAGCCTTTGAAGCCCTGAATACATCACGTCTCACTATCATATAGACTTTTCTTGCAAGGCCTGCCAGGTATGTAGCTTCCTCACAGGCAGTATCACCACCCCCTACTACCGCAATATCCTTACCCCTGTAGAAAAAACCGTCACATGTGGCACAGGCCGATACACCCATACCTGCATATTTCTTCTCCGCTTCAAGTCCGAGGTATTTTGCCGTTGCTCCAGTGGCAAGTATTACGGTATCAGCTTCTACAGTCTTCTTATCATCAATAATAACCTTGTGTGGACGCCCGGAAAAATCAACTTTCGTAGCAATACCAAATCGCACATCCGTACCGAAGCGTTCAGCCTGCTTCTTGAAATCCTCCATCATTTGTGGACCGGTAACCCCATCCGGGTATCCGGGATAATTTTCAACATCGGTGGTGGTAGTTAGTTGGCCTCCCATTTCCATTCCTGTATAGAGTACAGGCTCCAGGTTAGCTCTGGCTGCATAGATAGCTGCCGTATATCCTGCCGGACCGGATCCTATAATTAAACATTTTACTTTCTCAGTCTCCTGTGAGCCTCCTGCTGAAGGCTCACCATCATTGATATTCATTGTTTTTATTGGCTCCATATTTCAAAAATTTGACTGCAAAATTATAAATTTCCGATAAAAGACATATAAGAGTTTTATCGATATGATTACTTTCCGCGGCGGATTATAATCTCCTTATTATAATTAACAGCCAGACTCGTATTTTGATCAATACTAGCCTGCTCATTTACTTCGGGACGAGATCTAATGCCCAATCTTTCAAGGAATTGAGTCTGTAGAATATCATCTTTGAATTTAAGAATGAGAACAGATTTGGTTTGACTTTCAAGCACCAGACCGGTGTAATTCTCTATACCTTCCAATATATCATTCCAACTGTATGCCCCGTTAAACAAACCCAGTTCACCTTTTATAAGGGTGGTTTTTACTATATCCTCCTCAATAGGTATAACAGGTATAAAATCAGTTATTACAAATGAATTACCCTGAATTAATGGTTGCAGTTTGTTGGCCAGTTTAATGCTTTGGCCGGCAGCTTCAGTCTTTCCGGAGTTATTGATTATGCTTATGTAATATGGACCTTTACATACCTGAAGCTGATAGTCTGACTGGCATGAATAATCATTGATATGACCTGATGTATCGCATCTGAAAACTGATACAGAGTAAATACCAAATGCTGCTTCCGGGTCATTCATTTTATATACTTCGACTTTATACTCTGTATCACCTATATCTATTTCTGAAACCACCAGACGGTCAAAGCCATATTCCAGGTACAGTTCAGCCCCACCGTTCATGTAACCGAAGAGTGATTCTTTTGTGTATGTCCGCTCCGATTTTATCCTGCCTCCTTCAAGGTTATCTTTATTCAAATAAGGAAACCCTTCCGGAATCTGGGCTGATATTGCACAGCTCATCAAGAAAGCAATTATTAGCGCTGTGATTCGCATTTTTATTTATTATTGTTTAGAGGTATTATTATTGTTGAATTGTTGAATTGTTGAATTGTTGAATTGTTGAACCGGGATTATTAGAATAGTATTGTGCCCTCCTCAGCCTTAGCCTTCCCTGCCCTCCGGAGCTTAGCGAAGGAGGGAGCCTCAGCCTCAGCCTCAGCCTCAGCCTAAGTTGATCTCATGCACCTCAATCAGCTCCCTCCTGCTAATACCCAATTCCAGGTTTTCTGCCATATCAAGGAATGCTGATGCTCTTGGATTATCGGCATTCTGAATACCCTCCTCAATCCTTTTTGCCACCACTATCTCATGGGCTATCCTGTCTATTGCCACGGGGTCGGTACCAACCAGCATGGTGTTATAATTACAGAAAAACTGTGGATTGGCGCCGGGGCCGCCGTTAAAGCAACCTTTCAATCCGTCAACTATATTCAGGACCACCTTATCACGTACGGGTGCAAAAGCACAGACATAAGCACTTGTTTCGTTCCATAATTGAGCATGCAATCTGCCTGTATTGCTCACTGAACCGAAGGCAAGGTTTTTCATTGCGGCGGTTACCGTGGCACCGGCATTTTTCAGGATAGGCACATTAATAATCTTATCAAGTTCCTGCGTTACTATGCGGTTAAAATAGGAATATTTTCCACCATTAACCATGAACGGAATAGTATATTCATCATATTCACCTTCCACATCAGCCCAGTAATACCAGTCCCTGTCTATCATTTTCTCACCATACAGCTTTCCATCAGAGCCATAGTATGATCCCTTCTCATCCTGTTGTTCTGTTCCCATCACTTTGATCCCAGGATAATTCTCTTCCGTATAACCTGTCTCATGTAACTGCATCAGGCGTCTGTCCCATATTATTATATCACCGCGATCAATCCCACTTTCCTCCAGCTGCTTAATAATGGATCTTGTCACTGCATGGCTTGTTGTGAGGGTCTTACCTGCTACCGGGTTAACCTTCAGTCCGATTCTTTCGCCCGGTGACACAAATTGACGCCATGCATTTTTAAGTTTCTTTTCGCCTGTTAGTTGGAGCATTGCTTTTTCGAGCATTATATAAACCTGCTCCTCGATAATCTCGTTATCCAGTATTGCCCCGGGATGAATAACGCGACTGACTTTACCCGGGTATTTCCCTGGCATGGAATTTATATTACGGGGCACTTCAGCAGCATCAGCAATATTTGTTTCAGGTTTTTGCTGCTGTTGCTTTAATATGCTTTCGGGTGAGGCTGCCAGGGGTGCCCCGGCAACAACCAGGCTGCCTGTACCCAGTACCTTAAAGAATCTGCGACGTGAAAAGGGAGTTTTAGCCATAATGTTATATTTTATTCAAAATGATTTTGGCTAAAAATAGGAAATTAATTTAAACTGGAATGATGGAATGATGGATTATTGGATTAATCCAGTATTGACTCACACCGCTGGCGCGGTTCTCCAGAACCGTGCCGCAGGGATTCGTCGAGCTCGTCACCTTCGCCACCGAGTACTCGGGGCTCAGGTTCCTTGGTTCCAATATTCCAGTATTCCTGGCCTAGTCGTGGGGCTGCCCCCCAATCCCATTATAGACGGTCGCAGTAAGGTCAAGAATTGGATTAATGGGTTTTATTCTCCGTCACTATCTGACCATCAAACAGGTTAATTATTCTGTGGGCAAAATCGGCATCATGATGAGAATGGGTAACCATAACAATTGTTGTTCCTTCACTGTTAAGCTCAGTCAGAAGATTCATAACCTCATCTCCATTTTTAGAATCAAGATTACCTGTAGGCTCATCAGCCAGTATTAATTTAGGATTTGCCACCACTGACCTTGCAATTGCCACCCTTTGCTGTTGTCCACCGGATAGTTGTTGCGGGAAGTGTTTTTTACGATGACCTATTTTCATTCTGTCGAGCACCTTTTCCACTTTCTCTTTCCGCTCTGATGACTTCATCTTAAGGTAGATCAGAGGAAGCTCCACGTTTTCATAAACATTTAGCTCATCAATAAGATTAAAACTCTGGAAAACAAAGCCAATATTTCCTTTTCGAAAAACAGTCCTCTGTCTTTCCTTAAGTTTTGCTACCTCACTGCCATTGAACTGATATTCCCCCGAGCTTGGATTGTCCAATAAACCAAGGATATTAAGAAGTGTCGATTTTCCACAACCGGAAGGTCCCATAACTGCAACAAAATCACCTTCCTCAACCTTTAGATTAATATCTTTGAGAGCCGTTGTTTCAACTTCTTCTGTCCTGAAAATTTTAGTAAGGTCTTCTGTTTTAATAATTAATTTTTCCATTTTTGATTATAGTTAGTAATATTATAGTTAGTAAGTTTTAATTCAAGTTGTTCTGATGGCTATCTTAAAAGTACACCACCTCCCCCTGACGCTCCTTTCAGTCGGTCAGGGTACTCCTCCTCTAAAGAGGAGGAGAAAGTTATAGTTTTGTAAATCAGCAATTTCCCCTCCTTTTATAAAAGGAGGGGTGTTCCGAGTATTCGGGACTGGGTGGTTATAGTTACTTATAAGACAGCCCCAATCAATATTATTTAAATACCAGCTTCTCATTATCACCATAGCTTTCATAGTTAGAGACGATAACTTCTTCTCCGGGCTGCAAGCCTTCAATAACTTCGTAATATATAGGGTTCTGTTCACCCAGGCTTATATCCCTTCTTACGGCAAAGTTGCCTGAAGGATCAACCACGTAAATCCACTGACCACCGGTAGTCTGGAAAAAACCACCTTTTTTGATGATAATAGCTTCCTGTGATTCTCCAAGCTGGAGTTCAATATGATATGTTTGTCCTGTACGAATATTTTCAGGAACATCACCGGTAAATATCATATCAATCTCAAACCTGTTATCCCTTACCTGGGGATATACCCGTCTGACTTTCAATTCGTACTCATTATCATTTCTTTCAAAATGGCCTATCAAACCGGTTCTGACCCTGTCGATATAATGCTCATCAATAAGGGCTGTTACCCTGTGAGAGGTAAGTACATTTATCTGGCCTATCGGCTGCCCCCTTGAAATTGACTGTCCTATCTCAGCATTCAGTGTACCAAGCTGACCATCCACCGGTGCCTTAATATTAAGATTCTCCTGGCGCTGACGTACCAGTTTAAGATTTCGTCTCATATTTTCCAGGTTATCTTCCATCTGGATAATCTGTATGCTCCTGAATATACTGTCCTGTTTCTGTCTTTCAATATAAAGGTCATACGACCTGCTTGAATATTCATATGTCTCCTTCGATGTGAGGTATTCCTCTTCTGATATAAGATTTTCTTCAAAAAGGACTTTATTGCGTTCAAATTCCCTCTTTTTCTTTGTAATATCATATGAAAGATTAAGTAATTCCCTTTTTATTTGTAATCGCTCCTGCTCCATGGTTACCATTGTATTCCTGAGAAAATTGGATTTTTCAGCAAGCTGCGCTTCGCTGTCGAGTATACTCATACTCAGATCGGGATTACTCATGCGAAGTATCACGTCGCCTTCCTTTACAATGGAGCCTTCTTCTATTAACCTTTCCTCGACCCTTCCGCCTTCCTGGGCATCAAGATAAATTGTTGCAATAGGCTCCACCTGCCCGGTAATGGTATGGTAGTCGTCAAATGCTCCGAATTTCACTTCATCTATTACCAGCCTGTCCTTAAACACCCTGTAGGTGGAGGTTTTATCTGTGAAAAAAGCAAAGTATATTATAGCTATCATGATTACACCCAGTACAATGTATCCTATATGCCTCTTTTTCAGTCCTTTCTTTTTTTCTAATTGTCGATCCATGCTCATATTTAGGGATATTTATTTATTCTTACTAATTGTATATTGTATTGTTAAATGTTTATTTGTTCATTGTTCCGTGTTCCGTGTTCCGGGTTCAGCGTTTCGCGTTTTGTTTTACTTTGTCCTTTTTACTTTTTCCACTGACGTTCACTCCGTTCAGTCAGGGTTTCCACTGCGCTCCAACTTTTTACTTTTTGCTTAATTAACCTCTGCTCTGTCTGGCTCCTCGCTAAATTTGCCCACCGGGCAAATTATTGATGCTCGGCCCTCTTTTGTCTTTTACTTTTTTAGACGCACTACTAGTGCGTCTCTACGCGTACTGCTCGGTTCATAACTCATAACTCATAATTCATACCTCATAATTCATCTCTCCCACTTTCCTGTCATATAAAAATTGACCGTCATTTCCTTTAGCTTGTATTGTAGCTTTGAACCCAGAAGGTATATTTCAGCAGCAAACAGTGCTTTCTTTGCTTCTGCAAATTCAGTTGCACTGGCCAGCCCTGTTTCAAATTTCTTATCTACAGCTTCAAACGATAGCTCATTATACTCCAGGTTATCGACTGCTGACAGGTATTCGTCTTTTACTGAAATTAGCTCAAAGCAAGCCTTGCTTACTTCATTATACAACGCATTCCGTTCCTGCCGGAGCTCTAATTCTGAATCCTTCAGATCCAGTTTTGCTTTCTTTACAATGTTTTGATTATACCAGTTATTAAAAATCGGTATATTCAGGCTTACCCCAACGTATTGGTTAGTGTTATTGCGCAACTGTTCAGCAAATGGAATAGGATCTTCACCCGGAACCATTGCATCATAGTAACCGGTTCTCAAGCCGGCAAATATTTCCACTTCAGGAGTTGAAAGACTCTTAGCAGCGGCCAGCTCTTTCTTTCTGGCCTCAGTCTGGAGTTCAAGAGACTTGATCCTGGGTAATATCTCTTTTGAGTTACTGTATACCGAATCAGCATCAACCGAATCATCAGTCCTGACAAGAAGATGGCCGTTATTCTCATCTATATCGAAAGGGACTACCGGTTCAAGCTGCAATAGTAATCTCAGATTTTCAAGGGCAATACCTGCATTCGTTTTTGCCTGGGAAAGTAATAATTTGTCATTTGACAGCTGGCTTTGAATTTCCAGCAATGTTGTCCTGCTCTCGGCGCCTGTCTCAACAAGCACCTCTGTCTTATGTAATTGCTGCCTGCTGACTTCAACCTGTTCGGTTGCAGACTTAACTGTTCCTTTGGCCATAAGAGCACTGTAGTAAGCATTTACAATATCAAGGGCCAGCAGGTTTTTTTCCTGTTCTTCGGCCTGCTTACCACTTAGATGTAAGTACCTTGCAGCCGATATCCTGTTAAGCTGTGCAAATCCGTTGAAAAGAGTTACGCCTGTTCCAAGGTAATAGTAATTAGTGATATTCTTATTGAATGTAATCGTATTGGTCTCCGGGTCAACAGATCGCCCAAAATTCATTGATCCCTGAGACTGCAATCGGAGATCAGGTAATAACTCATACTTCCTGGTTCGCAAGTCAGATTGCCTTTTATCAGTGGTAATTATGCTTCTTTTTAAAGCTATATTGTTCTCTTCTGCATATGCCAGACATTCCTCAAGGGTCCAGAAATCCTGGGCTGATAAAGCCGATGTAAATATTAAAGTCTGAAAAAATAGTATGATGGTAATTGAAATATAATTTCGCATAATTATCTGTTAGTTTTCAGAGCTTATACCAAATCTCATGCCTTTAAAACTAAAGCACTGATTATCTGCATTATACAGAACATTATAATATATATCTGATGAATTTTGTATTATTTCTTTACACTTATTGTTACAGTTTGTACACTTTTAATACATTTGTATTTATTGGCATCATTACTAAAAGGCCGTAAACCAGGTAGCATACATGATATATTTTTATCTCTGGCACAATAAATGAAGTTAGCAGCTCAGGATCATTTCTTTCAAACTATTTTATGGCATGGAAAACGGCAGAATTCTGATAATTGATGATAACCGTAGTGTTTTAAGTGCTCTTGAATTACTGTTACAGGACGAATTTTCTGATATCAAATTCCTGACAGGCCCCAAGGAACTCCCAGGATACCTGGAGTCAGGTGATATTGATGTTATTCTGCTTGATATGAATTTCAGAGCAGGAATAAACACCGGTAATGAAGGTATATACTGGCTAAGGGAAATATTAAAATCTGATCCTGACATCAGTGTCATTATGATTACTGCTTACGGGGATGTTGAACTTGCTGTTAAGGCTATGCGAGAGGGTGCTGTTGATTTTATACCTAAACCATGGGAGAATGAAAAATTACTTGCCACTCTTCACTCATCACTGAAGTTACGAAGAAGCAGGAAAGAAGTAAAAAAGTTAAAATCTGAACAAAAAAACCTTAAGAGTACCTTTAGTGGAATTCAGCACAAGTCAATAATTGGATCATCTCCACCAGTTGTAGAGATGATGAGATTAATTGAAAAAGTTGCTGCTACTGATGCCACTGTGCTGATAACAGGTGAGAACGGAACAGGAAAAGAGCTGGTGGCCAACGAGATACACAGAAGATCAAAGAGAAGCAATGAGGTAATGATAACCGTAGATATTGGAGCAATTACTGAAACATTATTTGAGAGTGAATTATTCGGACATGTAAAAGGATCTTTTACCGATGCAAGAGAAGACAGGTCAGGAAAAATTGAAGCTGCCAATGGTGGTACCTTATGCCTTGACGAAATAGGAAACCTGTCACTATCACTTCAATCAAAACTTCTGAATGCACTTGAGAGTATGGTTATAACCAGGGTAGGCTCCAACAAACCAATTCCGGTTGATATAAGACTTATATGTGTAACCAACAGGGATCTGAATGAAACGGTAAGCAAGGGATTATTCAGAGAAGACCTTTTATATCGTATAAATACTATACACTTAGAGGTACCGCCATTGAGGTACAGAAAATCGGATATTCCAGTGCTTTCTGAATTCTTCCTGAAAAGATATTCTGAGAAATACGGAAAAACTTCCCTGAGACTTACCTCACAGTCTATTGAAAAATTATCTGAATATGAATGGCCCGGGAATATAAGGGAGCTGCAGCATACAATTGAAAAAGCTGTAATTCTTTCAGAAGGAACTGTAATTGGACCTAACGAACTGATGTTGAAATGTCCTTCTGTAGATATGTTCGATAGCGGCCAAAAAACTCTTGATGATATGGAAAAGCTAATGATACTGAATTCACTAAGAGTCAATAAAGGCAACAAGAGTGCTGCTGCCGACCAGCTGGGCATAACTCGACAGAAACTATATAGTAGAATCAAAAAATATGAGCTTTAAACGGTTCAATATTAATATTATAATCCGTATAATCCTGCTTGTAATATTCTGTATTCTTGGCACAGTTTATTGTATAAATGCCGGTCCTGACATATTTTTTTTCGCGACAATACTTCTAACCATCCTCCTGATTGTTAATCTTATAAGGTATTTCAACCGGTCGAATAAAGAGATCTCGCTCTTCCTCTCTTCGGTAATAAACGAAGATTCTTCACTGGTTTTCAGTGAAAATACAGGGAACAGAAGTTACGATTTACTTCACAAATCCATCAACAGATTGAACGAACAGATCCGGGATGCCAGGATGAATGTAATAATTCAGGAAAAGTTCTACCAGGCTGTTGTTGAGAACAGTTCCAGCGGCCTGCTGGCTTTTAATGATGGCGGCATCATAAAGCTGGCCAACTCAAAAGCCAAGGACCTGGTAGGTATAAAACACTTACATAATATCAGGCAGCTACAGAGGGTTAATAAAAGGTTGTTAGACGTTTTAAGAGACATTACACCGGGCAATAAGCAATTGCTAAACATAGTCATTAATGACTCAGCATTTCATCTTTCGCTGAATGCTGCAGGCATTAAGCTCAGGGATGAACAGATAAAGGTTGTTGCAATTAACGATATAAGTCACGAAATAGATAAGCAGGAGATTGATTCATGGCAGAAACTGATCAGGATACTAAATCATGAAATAATGAACTCGGTTGCTCCAATAACATCTCTCAGTTCGACCATACAGGGATTTTATAAAGACAACGGTAAACAAAAGAAGGCAGCCAGCCTTGACGATAAAACAATCAGCAACACTTTGAAGGGGCTCGTGGTAATAGAAGAACATGGTAAAGGTCTGATCAACTTTGTCGACTCGTACAGGAGCCTGACGAAACTTCCCGATCTTACTCCGGAAGAACTATATATAAAAGATCTTTTTGAGAGTATAATCATTCTTGCAGCTTCACTCAAAGAAGAAAATTATCCGGACACAAATGTTTCACTCAGCACTTCTATCGAACCTGATGATCTTATAATTTGCGCAGATGAAAGTCTTTTAACACGGGTATTATTTAACCTGGTTAAGAACTCAATGGAAGCCTTGCAGGACACAAAAAATCCACAAATATCTCTCGAAGCTGAACGGCATATGAACGGAAAAAACATTATAAGGATTATTGATAATGGACAGGGAATGAATGAAGAGCTTATCGAAAGGATATTCATTCCATTTTTCACCACAAGGGAAAAGGGAAGCGGAATAGGACTCAGTCTTTCACGCCAGATAATCAATATGCATAAGGGCAGCATCACTGTCAAATCATCCCCGGGGAAAGGCACCACAATGATTATTAATATTTAATGTGTCATCGGGCCCTGTTAATCCGGGATTTTAATGCTTAAAAAATAAACATGCTGTGTAATTTTTCGTTACAGATGGATATTATAGTGAAATACTATAGTCCTTATTTACTTGTCTTTACAACTTTGGCACATGTTTTGGCTTTTGCTCTGCAGTAAGCGTCATAAATAAAAATATAACCATGATAAAGAACTACATCCTCGCGGCTATAAGGAACATGATGAGAAATAAATTAGTCACTTTCCTGAACATAATTGGTCTGACAGTTGGTCTTGCATGTGTAATCCTGTTTTTTAACTGGGTTATGGATGAGGTTAGTTACGATCGTTTTCATGAAAATAAAGACAGGATCTTCAATATCCTCACATCATATGTTCAGGATGAAGCTACCGGCACAATGTCGGTAACACCCTTCCCTCTGGCCCCCACCCTGGAACAAAGATATCCTGAAGTAGAATCATTTACTCGTTATTGGGAATATCCTGCCCTTGTGAAGTATGGAGAGATAACAGACAGGGAAGAGGGTTTTGTCCTTATTGATACGGGGTTCTTTAATATGTTTTCTTTTCCCCTTATATACGGTGCAAAGGGAAACGATCTCCTTACAAAAAGTTCCATAATAATCACGGAATCCAAGGCTAAAAAGTATTTCGGAAATGAAAATCCACTTGGCAAGATTGTAAAGGTTGGTGATGATTTACAGCTGACTGTCACCGGGGTAATTAAAGATCCGCCAAAAAACACAACATTCGATTTTTCCATGCTGGCGAGTATAGAGCACGTTGATTCATTCCGGCTATATGATGACTGGTCTTATGCCGGTCCGAGTTATATTATGTTAAGCAAAGGAAGTTCATGGGAGAATCTTCAGAGTAAGATAGATACCATTTACAGGGAGTTTAATCCTGATACGGAAGCAAGGGTAAAGTTACAGCCGCTGAAGGATATTTACCTTTACAAGGATGGCAGGCAAGAAAGGATAACCCAGGTTTTTCTTTTCTCCGTGATAGCCATTATTATTTTGCTGCTGGCATGCATTAATTATATGAATATTACTACTGCCAGGTCAATCAAGCGATCAAAGGAAATAGGTCTGAGAAAAACAACAGGAGGCAACAGGAAGCAGATCATTACCCAGTTCATGAGCGAATCATTTATAAATACTTTTATTTCCTTCTTTATTGCTCTGATGGTTGTTGAGCTTGTGCTGCCAATCTTCAATGAATTAACCCTGAAACAACTTGATATACAATATGGGGATCCCATGTTTTTATGTGGGCTATTCGCTATATATATCATCACATCAATTCTTTCAGGTATATATCCTGCGCTGGTTCTTTCGTCATATAAACCTGTTCAGATTGTCGGAGGCATAACAAAATCAAATGGAAGTAAGACATTTTTGAATTCTCTGGTTGTATTACAATTCACTCTGTCAATTGGTTTGATAATATGTTCCGTGACTGTTAGCAGACAGGTTAATTATCTTAACAGAAAGGATCTTGGAATAAATACGAAGAATATTATTGTTATGCCTTTTGGTGGTGATATTGTTAATCATTATGATGTTCTCAGGGATGAGCTTATAAAACACCCGGCTATAGATAATATTACCGCATCATATAACCTTCCGATGAACCTTACATCATATGTAGGCTATACATGGAACGATATGCCGGCAGAAGATGCAATAGGGGTTTGGTATAATATGGTTGATTATGATTTTATTGAAACAATGGAAATCGAAATGCTCCAGGGCAGATCTTTTTCAAGAGATCATGCCAGCGATGATTCAACAGCATATATTATCAATGAATCAGCACTGAAAAGGATGGATGTGGAAAACGCTGTTGGTATGGGCATTAACTTCATGCACCCACATCTTCCGGAGCCATTGAGGAAAGGGACAATAGTCGGAATTGCAAAAGACTTCAATATTCGTCCATTGAAGGAGGAAATCAGTCCACTTGTTCTTAAAATCTACCGTCCTTTCTACAACAGGTTATATATTAAATATAAAGAAGGTTATGACCCATCCGAAATACTTGGAGTACTTGAAGATAAACAGGCTGATCTTTTCCCCGGACTACCTTTTAATTATTCATTCCTCGATGATGAGGTAGAAAACCTTTACCAGGTTGAATACAGGACGGGAAGAATAATCAGGTATTTTACGATAATAAGTATTATTTTATCATGCATGGGAATACTGGGCATGGCTCTGTATGACCTTGAGCTGAGAACCAGGGAGGTGGTAATCAGAAAAGTACTGGGATCTAAAGAGCGACAGATTTTCAGGATGATAATAACAGATTATAACAAATGGATCCTGCTCTCTTTTATTATTGCAGCTCCTTTATCATTTATCATCACAAACAGGTGGTTACAAAATTTTGCTTATGCTGTAAAGATTTCACCTGTCACATACATATTGTCCCTATTGGCTGTTATTTCACTTACATCTTTAATAGTTGCACTAATCGGTACGATAACTGTCAGACAGAATCCTGCGGAGGTATTGCATGTAGAATAAAATAGATTTATGACACCTTATTGCCTGACTTGTTTTGAATTCGGAGGCGCCCGGAAACGGGCGTCTCTTTCAATTAATATGATTACTGATTTGAATTTTTCATTCGAATATTATTTACATTTCATTCTTTTCATGTTAAATTTATTGATTACTCTTTAAAACTATATGATAACAATTTCTATTATTTAACTTGTAATAATAATCTTCAGGTAAAAATGTCGACCCGGCTTCTGTCACTACCTCCGGTGTCGGAGCAGGCGCCGATAAAAAACAGGTGTATATGAGAAACTTACAAATTCCACTATACTGTTTTGTTCTTATTTGTTTATTAACCTCCTGCAAAAACACAAGAAGGGATAGGTTTACACTGGTTGAAGGCAAGAGCCCAAATATTATTTTCATCCTGACCGATGATCAGAGATGGGATGCCATAGGGTATGCAGGTAACAGTATTATTAAAACCCCCCATACGGATAAACTTGCGAAAGAAGGGCTCTTTTTCAGTAATGCTTTCGTTACAACACCCATTTGTGCTGCAAGCAGGGCAACCCTGTTTACCGGTTTGTATGAACGCACACATGATTATACATTTGGTAAGCCAAAACTCGATAATCAGTATATGTATGAAAGTTATCCTTATCTACTTAAGAAATACGGATACAGAACAGGGATGGTTGGTAAATTCGGTGTTGCAGTTAACGAGGGAATTGATGAATCTCTGTTTGACTGGGAAAAGGAAACGTCATGGCCATATCTCAGAGAAATAGACGGTAATCAGGTTCACCTGGCCGATATAAACGGTAATTACGCCATAGATTTTATAAAATCAAGCAAAGATCAACCATTTTGTCTTTCACTTTCTTTCTGGTCACCACATGCAGATGATGGTGCAGAAGAACAGTATTTCTGGCCGGAATATTGCGACAGCTTATACAACGACATTGAAATACCACTGCCTGAAACATCCGATCCTGCATTCTTTGAAGCATTACCGGAGTTCCTGAAAACCACGATGAACAGGGAAAGATGGTACTGGAGGTTTGATACTCCGGAGAAACACCAGAGAATGGTCAAAGGATATTATAAAATGATAAGTGCCATCGACAGTGTAATAGCCAGAATAAGATTAACCCTTGAACAGGAAGGTATATCAGATAATACTGTAATAATCCTTATGGGCGATAATGGATATTTTCTGGGAGAAAGAGGTTATGCAGGTAAATGGTTAATGTATGAACAATCTATCAGAGTGCCTCTTATAATTTATGATCCCAGGTTACCAGCCACAAAGAGGGGAAAGATTTATGGTGAAATGGTGCTAAATGTGGATGTAACGCCCACTATTTTAAGTCTGGCCGGGGTTGATATACCTGGACGGTTCCAGGGGAAGAGTCTGACAGCATTCTATAATAACAGACCTGATGAATGGCGCACAGGGGTCTTCTGTGAGCACAGGCTTGAAAATAATGATCTACTGCCTAAAACCGAGTGTTACAGAGATAATACCTGGAAGTTTATCAGGTATGAGGATAACCCTGAACTGATAGAGTTATATAATTTCAGAGACGATGTTAACGAGACCAGAAACCTGGCATATGAGCCTGAATATTCAGAAAAAGTTGAATATTACAGGCATTTGTGCGATTCCATTGCCGCCACACTGATGGCTGCGAGAGTTGAAAACTTCAGGGATACTAAATAACTTCATAAACTTTATAAACCCTATCAACCTTATCAACTTTGAAATAATTTAAATGATTAGTATTTTTGCGGGGCTTTATAAGCAGCCCTCCTACGCTGATCCCTGATCAAGTCAGGGATAAAGCTTCGGAGGGGAGACCGGGATGTAGCTCAGCACGGTTTAGAGTACTCGTCTGGGGGGCGAGGGGTCGCGAGTTCAAATCTCGCCATCCCGACAAAAGCAAAAAGGTCAGAACGATAGTTCTGGCCTTTTGTTTTCATGAAGCCGTTGAAAGCTTGCTTTCATAAGGCTGAATGGAAATAAAAGGTTAACTGCCGAAGGCAGTGACCTTTTTGCTTTTTGTTTCCTCCCACAAGAGATCGCGAACCCCGGTAATCCGGGGTGAGCAATCTCGGCCAACACTAAGGCAATGTTAAACTTCCAATCACAAAGCACTTGGGTCTTTTTGCTTCTAGTTTACCACCAAACGAGATCGCGAACCCCGAGAATTCGGTTCAAAGGGGGATCCCCAGGAGATCGTGAGACCTGCGCAAGCAGGTTGAGCAATCTTTATGCAGTATCCCGTTTGCATTCATTATTTATTTTTCTTCTTCAAATTTATAATAATAACCCCATTCGATCCTCTTGCCCCATAAGCCGTTGTTGCAGCTCCTTTCAATACTGAAATTGATTCAACATCTGAAGGTTGAATATGTAAAATTGATTGCATAGGGACTCCATCGACAACAATAAGTGGTTGCGTCCCTAATTGGAACGTCCCTTTACCCCGAATTATAATCTGGTTTCTTCTTACCCATACACCGGGAACTTCACCTTTAATCATTTCATAAACATTCTGGTATGTTCCTTTTTCCTCATATGATTTAATTAAGCCGGTACTCGAAGTCATCTTGTTTGCTTCACTCCTGTAGTAACCTAGATCAATTATTTCCTGAACCCCTTGTTTAACATAAAAACCGGATTTTTTTGGAACCGTATCCATCACAAGATCTATCGTAATTCTATTTGAGATTAATCCACTTACAATCCAGCCATCAAGAGTAAAGATTGTTATGGAATCGGCATCTGCAGGCACCTTTAAACTGAATTTACCATTTGGTCTCGTCCTCTTGTTATATATTTGTCTGTCAATAAAAATGAAAGCACCTTCAACGGGTGTACCTATTGATGTTTTTACTGTTCCTTTTATTTTTCTCAAGGTTTCCGGGTCCTGAGATGCTAATGAGAAGGTTAATCCCAGCAGAACCAGTATTTGGAGTCGTGGAATTATCTTCAGGACCTTTTTCTTAATCATATTTTTATAGTCGTACCCATGCATGGCAGCCAGTTCTTAATTGCTTTACTCTATTGATCGCCAAGAATTTAAATACCCTATTAAATTTAGAGAAAAAATCTTTAACCAAATACTTATCAATCCAGGAATGATTAACCGGTAAATATATCTTATAATATTCCTTGTGGAGGCAGGAATCGAAAGCCTTAAGGCTTTTTTGCTTTTATTTTCCTTCCCTACGAGATCGCGACCCCCGGGAATTCGGGGTGAGCAATCTCCTTTCACCTCGCAGCACTCGCATGCCTTTGGCATACTCGCACTGCTCGGATATATTTTTATTGGAGGTTATCAGATCTACAAATATGTGACGCCTGACGGCGTCATGAATCCAAAGGTTCGGAATGGGTGTTAAAGCCCTAAGGACTGAGAGTTATGAGTTAATCCAACCATTTTGAAAATGGTATCCTCGCTTTAATAACTTATTTTTAGAAAATACATTGGTTATGAATGTCGAATATTGAATATAGAATGCAGAATGACTGAGGTTCCCTGATGCTCAATCACTTCGAAATTCGATATTCGTTATTCATTATTGCTCGCTCCCTCAAGCCGCAATCACCAGCTGCTCGCTAGTTCGCCCTGTGTAACCGGGGCTCGGTTCAAAGCGGGAACATATCCTCCATTTTCAAAAGAAGGTGGGCCCTAAAGGCTATCATTTACATTAAAGCTTTTTACGCCCCTGTACCATCTGCCACCACGGTCAAAGCCATATATGGATATTAGGTAATTACCAGGCACATCGTTCAGTTTAATGGATACCGAGTTACCTGAAGATGGTTCCAGCTTATCCCATACTATGACATTTTCTATTAAAGGATAACCGGTTTTAGTTGCGTAATTATTGAAGTTAAAACCGGTTATTGTATCCGGCAAATGTATGCTAGATATTACAGCTGTTTGTGGAATTTTCAAACCTGCGAAATCATTGTTCTTTGAGACAATATTTACTATCCCTGATAATATGATATTCCCATGAACATAAAAATCGTTTATGCCCTCTATTCTTTTTACCCTGTCGGGAGGCAGGTTCAATAAATCATCATATTCATAAAGAGGGATTCCGTCAAGTAATACAAGGGCAGGAAAATTACTTGTCAGCAGATTATTACCCGTTAATAGTAACCTGTTACGACCTTCCCTTTGTCTTACAGCAACAAATGGTACAATCTCAAGAAAGTCCTCCCTTAAATTGGGGAGTTTTATGTATTCATCAACTTCAATACTGAAATCAGGCTGACCATAAAACGAATATTCACTGGGTTCTGCGTCATCCACCTGTTCAATGTCGGTTGAATCTGTTTCGTAATATATATTTTTAAGTTGCAGAAGGAGGTTCTGTTTTTCAAGAAATTCCATTTCCTCAGCCGAAAAAGAAATCCTTCCTCTTACAGGCACATCAGTGAACCTTGCAAAAGTTTCTTCTACATAAAGTTTCCATGAAGGATCATATTCATTATAATAATTCAGAAAGAAATCCTTGTTACCATGAAGATCTGGAAAGGTTAAAGCAAAGAAACCCTGTTCGTCAGTCCTCGCTGCACTGAATGAATTATCATTCAATATTGTCATTGCTACATTCTTCAGGGCCAACGGATTTCCCTGGCTATCATTGATCCTTCCCCTGACAATGCCAGGCCTCGTATCAGGGTAGTAGGCTATTCCACTGCTCCCGTTTTTATTGAACGTGGGTGGAGCAGGATATCCAGGGTCGTTCCTGAAAAAGGCAGCACCTGTACCTGTTGCATAAGTATTTGATGCCAGCCATGCCCTGAAGGCTTCGTCTGAAGCCGGTATCTCTGGTGTCGCCGGCCATCCCGGCAAGCCTGGCAAGTAGCTATAGATACCTGATCCGGGACAGGCTGCATGTACAATAATGCTAAACAATTTACCATCCGCATCTCCTGCGGTAAAAGGTGCAAAAAAGTCGAATGACTGTTCTTCCCTAATATTAAAATTACTATTACCTGCCTCAATTCTCACTGAAGCTAATACCTCATAATAGTCCGACCACAACCTCCTGAATATTTCATTATTCTCTTCATCAAGTATTGTCATCTGGGAAATACCTGCAGGAATATCTTTTAAGGGAACACGGAATGAAAGTTGACCATTAACGGTTTTTCCACTGTTAAACCACGACCATGAATAGAGTCTGTGAATAAGTAGTTTATATTCTGTATCATCCTGTCCGTTCTGAATACTTACGTTGATATATCCATATTTCTCCGTAACTATTATATCCGGTTGGTTATTCCCATTCTTTAAGTCTGATATTGTGAACTTTACACTATCCTTCGGATAATTCTCAGCGAAAGCCTGGTACCTGTCCGTGTTACCAGCGTTATAATATGAACCTGCCCATCCGGTATTATCAGTTTTAAAAAACAATACAGTGTCATTGTGGCCGCTCAGTATTAAACCATGAGCTTCAATACCTGATCCGTACTTATCCGTGGCATGAACAGAACACATACGTTTTCCGCTGACAGGATCATTATAAGGAGTAACTTCCAGATTAAGCAGGTTCCTTTGCTGCTCAGTCTGACCATTTTTGTCATTCGGGTTGAAAATCTTTATTGCATGAGTAGCAAAATCATCTTCATCAAAGTTTCTCATCCAGTTGGTATATCCTCTGAGAAAATACCATCCTGTTTCAAGATTCTGTGGAATATCAATTATACCTGACACTTCCGATCCTGATAGTAAGAGGTTAAGCCGCTTAATTTTATTGCCCCTTGAATCGGCCAGCTCCAAACGCAGACTATTGCTAAGTACCGATGGATTATAGGTGTCATTTTCCAGGAGTACTGCCCTGAAGTCTATTTCTTCACCTGCAAGGAATAATTCTCTCTCCAACTGCAGCCATACTGTTTCCCTGAATTGCACCTGTGAATAGCCAATACCGGGGGTAATGAATAAAAGTAATAGGATATATACTATAAACCTGTTTTTCATCTTTTTAGGATTTTAGAAATACCAGAAAGGGGGCCTCTCATTTGTTCCGCCCCTTAGAGTGCAGTCAAAACACAATGCATCAGACGTGAAGTACTGGTTATTCTTCTCGTCATACATTATAATAGTTCCGGCATCAATCGCTATCCATGGATTATCCTCGGTGCCCACCTCAATCTTTGAACAAATATATCCTGTTACAGGAAACTCATCTGGCTTATTGAAGTATTTAACTGCCTCTGTTACACCTGCCACCTCAAATATTCCTGTTACGTTGGACGAAGGATTGGATGAGCAGAATATATTACCCTGAAACCTGAAAGGCTGTGCTTCGTAAAGTCCGCCTGTCTGATTGATGAGCTTATCCAGGTCTTTCCAGAAATAATAATTTTCGGATGATATATTAAGTTGTTTGACATGTAGTCTGTAACGTCTTGTTAGTTCATCACCGTATTGTGACTCAAAATGCAGCGGGGCTTCCCTAACGCTGTTTTCAACCAGACCTTCGGTTCCTGCAATAAAAATACCCGGAATATTTTTGGTTCTCCAGCATTCCCTTACATCTGAATTATCATAAGGTTCACGTCCGAAAGGGGGATTGTATATAAAGTCAGCTTCGTATGTAATATAATAATAATAGGTGGCATCAGCAATCCATCTGTAATATGAAGGGCCCTGGGAATCATCATGAGTACTTACAAGGAAGTTATATCCCTTGGAACTGAAACCATCATCTGTGATTTTTCTGTCATCTACCTTATAACTGATACTATCAATTTCAGGAGAGGTTTTAAGCATTTCAAAATCTGATTCATATACCTCACCACCATAATAGATTATTACTTTATATGATTTCCCTTCCTCTCCGGTAAATACAGGGTCAACAGCTTCGTAAACACCCGGGTTCAGGTTATCCAGCTGGTATTCATTCCCATCACTGCATATAATAAACACCTCTGCTCCGTCAACCGGATTTTTTCCATATACATTATAGTCATCTTCTTTTGTTTTAAGAGGTATATTGCCGGTTATTTTTACAACGGGTGGCAAATCCGGATCATCGGTGACCAATGCTTCTATAAAGATGTTGTTTTCATATTTTGCAGTATCTGGTATAAATGGCTCAATACATGATGATATAGCCATTGTAAAAGATATAAATATTATAAATTTATTCAGATGCATAATTGCCCAGTTTGAAGTTATAGGTAACTGTAAATATCGGGACTCCGTAGATTGATTGCTTGTATCCTTTTATCATACCTTCCTGATTCTTGAAATATATCGAATATGCATTCTTCCTTCCTGTGAGATTATACACAGAGAAGGACCATGATCCATGTATTAATTTATCCCTTTTCAGGTTACCCTCAATATTGACCGAAGCATCTACCCTGAAGTAATCGGGGATCCTGTACTCATTTCTTAGTGAATAGTTGACAACCTGTACATCGGAGATATTGAACATACCTGTAGGATATGTAATTGGTCTGCCTGAACTGTAAACAATATTCGATGCCAGGCTAATCCTGCGAGATATGCTTATATTACCCACAAAATTGAATGAATGAGGTTTATCATAGTTAGCGGGATAAGTCAGACCATTATTGATCTTTTTCCATTCCTCTATCCCGTCAACAGTGATTAATGACCTTGACCAGGTATAACTTATCCAGCCCGTAAACCGGCCTGCATTCCTCCTTATCATCAGTTCAAGACCATAGGCATTATTCTTCCCCTGCAGAATAAGTGTTTCAAAATCAGAACTGCTGGTAAGGTCAGCGCCATCTTTATATTCAACAATATTTTTCCCTTTCTTATAATATATTTCGGCGGATGTTTCAATTGCTGCATTGTTTAAGTCCTTATAAATCCCCAAACTTAACTGGTCTGACACCGGAGGAATTATATACGGATCAGTTAGCTTCCACCTGTCTGTTGGAGCCACAGAAACAGTATTTGAAAGCATGAAGAGATACTGGCGCATCCTGTTATAACTGAATTTTACCGACAGGTCTGATAAAATCTCGTAATTAAGCGATAGCCGATACTCCGGACCTGAGTACCAATTAATGAATTCACCGGTTCTATAGGTAAGGGTATCAGTTATATTTTCTTTTTCGTACGGGAGATTATCCCTGTACTGGTATATTTCATTAGGTCCCAAGTAGTTATAAAAACTATATCTCAGTCCGCCGTAAACAGTAAGTTTATCAGTAAGTGAATATTCGTCAAAAGCATAAATGGCATATTCAAGCCCGTTCTCCTTTCCGAAATCATTTGGCTCCAGTAATGATTCAGGTCCGTATGGATCGTAACTTCCCTGATCAAGGTTATGAAGTATTCCGTTCAGGCCAAAACCTATCCTGTGATTTAGCCATGGAAAACCGGAGAAGTTAAGTTTCAGTTCCTGTGACCGTACTTCAAAGCGATGCTTATAAGCTTCTGAAGGTTGCTCCTTACTGGTGTGATAATTAGTATAATCACTCATTACAGCTGCCACTTTCATTTTCCACTTATCTCTCAGGTTCTTATCATAAACAATTGAAAAGCCTGTATTCTGGTATATATAATCGTTTGTTTGGGCAAGGGTAAACCGGTCTTTACTGTGATAACCGAACAACTGCCATGATGAATTATTTGCATTTACCAGATGGACAGATCCCATCATATCATAGAACGATGCATTACTGCTACTGATATCAGGATCGTTAATGCGTTTAAGCATCCAGTCGGAATATGTAGATCTGGCTCCCAGGATTACCGATACCTTATCCTTTATAACTGGCGTTTCAAAAAGTATGGATCCCGTAACCGGGCTGATTCCGCCACGTGCTCCAAACTTTTTCTTGTTACCCTTGCGTGTAGATACTTCGAAAACTGAAGCGAGGCGGCCACCAAATTCAACCGGGAAATTACTCTTATACAGATTAAAATCGCTTACCATGTCGGGGTTAAAGGCTGAGAAAAATCCAAAAAGGTGACCTGTATTGAAAACCGGCACCTCGTTTATCAGGAACAGGTTCTGATCAGATGATGATCCTCTTACATTGAATCCCGCCGAACCTTCACCCACGGTTTGTACACCGGGCATCATATTGGCTATTTTAAGTATATCCCTTTCACCCAGTACAACAGGGATGCTTTTTATCTGCTTCATCTCTATCTTCTGGAATCCCATCTGCATACCCTGTACATTATCATATTTTCCTGACCTGACAACTACTTCTTGAATATCTATAAGCTTTTCTGTCATTTCTATATTAAGTACCCCTGAACCGTTCATGTTAACCAGATAGGTTTCAGGTTCCATACCCATGCATGATATATTGAGGTTAAAGTTTGAACCTGTTTCAATTGACAGGGAATACTCTCCACTGGCATTGGATATTACTCCTTTGTTGGTACCTTCCACAACCACCGAGGCTCCTGCAACAGGTTCGCCGCTGGTGATTGAAGTGATCCTGCCTTTAAGAACACTGATAATGGAATTGTCATTATTATGTCCGTTGCCTATTGTAACCTTCTTAATCGCCTGTTCATATGTAACATTACTGAAATACTGTTCAGCTATTGACTTTTCTATGCTGTCTGCTTCTGTAAAGGATGCGTCAGGAGAAGGAATAATAGTATTGTTGATCTCATCACTCCCTGTAAGAAAAAACTGGTGTTTCCCCATTTGAGTGAAGTAAACAGACTCCGGCAACAGAACCTCTTCCAGGACAGATGTTATGGAAAGGGAATCTCCCTGAGTGTTTATTTTTATATTGCTGATCCATTCCGGCTTATAATAAATAAAGATTCCATAGTCCCTTTTCATTATACCCGCAAACTCATCAAAAGGCATATTAATGAAGTTTCCCCGTATTATTACCTGGCTGCTATCCTGTGCTGAGAGGCTACAAATAATAAGTAGTGACAGCATCATGGAGCTAATATTCTTTTTCATTCCTTTTCACCTAAGAGTGTATTGCAGTAGTCAACAAACAGTGCCCTTTCATCCGTATTTTTCGTGCCCAGTATCAGTGCCTGCTGTGAAATATATTTTCTCAGCTCCTTCCTGTGATCAGGAAAAAGTTTAATAAGACTTCTTCTTCCCCTGAATTTAATTAGCTGGTCATCTATTCTCAGGTAGTTGTTATAATACTCCTTGTATTCAAAGTCATTTCCCCCTGAACTGACCATCCTCATTTCTTTTTTTCTGAGAAGGAGAAAATCCACATGCCCGCTGCTTACCAGTTCGCAGAATAAGGGCTTATCTTCATTCCCGCTACCGGGAAATACTATAAACTGTTTGTTATCCAGTTTAAAAGATGAAATATTGCCAGTTTTAAGACTTACCTGTAATGAAGTATTGCTTAAGTTTAGAGTATTGAGGACAAGTTCATTACTTACGATATCATATTTAAGCAGGAGATTTTCAAATACAATCCCGTCCATGATCACCTGTCCTTTTTTCCATTCTTCGTTTATGCAGAATGGATGACCATTTATGGAGCCGTAATGTGCTTCGTGGTAGAAAGTACCGCTTACCAGTCTCTGGTCAGCACCATAGTTCCTGTCCAGTTCTATACATATTTCATATGATGATATTGGAGTATCTGTTTCCTGTGAAAATAATATGAGTGTACCAGGAAATATTGATACTAACAGTATAAGAAACGTAAAGATTTTAGTTTTCTTATAAGGCAAAAAAAAATCATGTTTACATTGGCTCTAATGCAATTTTTCCAAATGAAGCTTAAAAATATAATTAAATATTATTCCTGAATATGATTTAAGTTTTATTAACGCTCATCCTGTTGTAAAGCATATTTAGAAGAGGATTTGCAGGTGAGAAGAAATAGTTTGCGTGGTTTAGAGGTTGAGGTGTTTAGATGTTAAATAAACTGTTGAATTGTTGAATTGTTGAATTGTTGAATTGTTGAATTGTTAAATTGTTGAATCGGGTAGATTAGCTCTTAGTCTCTCAGTCCTGTCCCATGCCCCCTGCTCCCTGCCCCTTGCTATCACATCCCCCGGTCCCGAATACTCGGGACCACCCCCTTAAAAGGGGGAGCTATTTGATGTACTGGTTAATTGTCGCCTCATAAAGTTCCTGCTTACCGCTTATCTGTGCGGGTTCGCCGGTCTTAATTGCCAGTTTACGCAGATCCTCAAGCGAAAATTTGCCTTCTTCAAATAGTTTTCCATCACCTGAATCAAATGACTTATACCTCTCGGTCCGCATTTTCCGGTACGGGGATTTTTCCAGTATATCATAAGCAATCTCATATGCCCTGGCAAAGGCATCCATAGCTGCTATATGAGCAATAAAAATATCTTCAAGATCGGTTGAGTTTCGTCTTGTTTTGGCATCGAAATTGACCCCCCCTGATTTAAAACCGCCGGCTTCAATTATTACCAGCATAGCCTCAACCAACTCGTATATATCTATAGGAAATTGGTCAGTATCCCAACCGTTCTGATAATCACCCCTGTTGGCATCAATACTCGCAAACATACCATTATCTGTTGCAACCTGTAATTCATGCTGGAAAGTATGTCCGGCAAGGGTTGCATGATTAACCTCTATATTCAGCTTGAAGTCGTCCTGCAGGCCAAACTTATTGAGAAAACCAATAACTGTGGCAGCATCATAATCATACTGGTGCTTTGTTGGTTCCATAGGTTTCGGCTCAATCAGGAAAGGTCCTTTAAAACCATTTTTACGGGCATAATCCCTGGCCATAAGCATCAGCCTGGCTATATGTTCCTGTTCTCTTTTCATGTCAGTATTTAGTAGTGACATATATCCCTCTCGGCCACCCCAGAACACATAATTTTCACCGCCAAGTGCTATAGTGGCATCAAGGGCATTCTTAAGTTGTGTTCCAACCCATGAAACAACATTAAAGTCAGGATTTGAACCGGCCCCGTTCATATACCTGGGATGAGAAAATACATTTGCCGTACCCCAAAGTAATTTTACTCCTGAAGCCTGTTGCTTCTGTTTTGCATAATCAACCATGGTCTTCAGGTTCTTCTCATATCCGGCAATCGAATCTCCTTCATCCACAAGGTCAATATCATGAAAACAGTAATATGGTGCACCTATCTTAGTAAAGAACTCAAAAGCAGCATCCATTTTGTCTTTCCCCCTTGTTATGGTATCCGTATTTTTATCCCATGGAAAAGATTTTGTCCCCGGACCAAACGGATCCTCACCTGTTCCGCAGAAGGTGTGCCAGTAAGCCACCGCAAATCTCATTAACTCTTTCATTTGTTTTCCACCAATCACCCTGGTTTCATCATAAAACTTAAAAGCTAACGGATTATCTGAATCGCGTCCCTCATACTTTATTTTCCCTATACCGGGAAAGAATTCTTTATTTCCTGTTATTACACTCATTTTATAATTATTTTTTGATATAGTTTTTTAATTCTTTTAACCAACTCTCATATGCAGCTGTGTATTCTTCAGTTAATCCAGGATCAGGTTCTGTGGCTTTTACCATAGCCAGTCCCTTGAAGGCTTCATTAAAACTTTTATAAATACCTGCTCCTACCCCTGCTGCTCTTGCCGCTCCCTGGGATCCGTCTGTATTGTAAAGTTCTATTACTGCACCCGTAATATTTGACAGTGTATCCCTGAACACAGGACTGATGAACATATTTCCATATCCTGCACGTATCACCTCAGGCTGAATTCCCACGTTTTTCATAATATCAATCCCATATCTTAAAGCAAACGCTATCCCCTCCTGGGCTGCCCTGAGAAAGTGTGCTTTCGAATGGATATTAAAATCCAGGTTCCTTACCTGAGCACCTTTATTAAGATTGTTTAACATCCTTTCAGCACCATTACCAAAGGGTAAGATAACAAGGCCATCTGAACCAATATTAATACCTGAGGCCTTGTCATTCATCTGATCATAAGTAAGATTGCCTGCTATATTGAATTTGCTCCATGAATTCAGTATACCGGTACCGTTTAGGCATAACAACACCCCCAGGCTGGTATCAGTTCCGGAATGGTTGACATGAGCAAAGGTGTTTATTCTTGACTCAGGATCATATTTAACCTTATCGCTCACTCCGTATACCACCCCGGATGTCCCTGCAACTGCAGCCATCTCACCCGGTCTAAGCACATTAAGTGAGAAGGCATTATTGGGCTGATCGCCGGCCCGGTAAGTTACTGGAATACCTGCCGGTAAATTAAATTCAGAAGAAGCTCTTTCCGAAATACATCCCTGTTCAGAGAAGGTGGGGACAAGTTGAGGTATCAGGGAAGGATCAAAACCAAAATAGTCCAGGATAAAACCGGCTGTTTCACTATTCTTAAAATCCCATAACATACCCTCAGACAGACCTGAAGCCGTTGTTTTTATTTTCCCGGTTAATTTCATTGCGATGTAATCGCCCGGCAGCATTATTTTATGAATCTTTTTATAGATCTCGGGCTGATTTTCCTTAACCCATTTAAGTTTGGAGGCTGTAAAATTGCCAGGTGAATTTAGAAGGTGAGTAAGACATTTTTCCTTTCCGACCCCGGCAAATGCATTTTCTCCTATTCCTGTTGCCCGGCTGTCGCACCAGATTATTGAAGGACGTATTACCTCCTGGTTCTTATTTACCATCACCAGGCCGTGCATCTGGTATGATATACCAATAGCTTTAATATCCCGGGGTGAAATATCAGCAGTCTTAATAGTTTCGTTTACTGCCAGTTTCGTGTATTTCCACCACATCTCAGGATCCTGCTCAGCAAAACCCGGTTTTGGAGCAGAAATAAGCATTTCTTCCTTCGGGAAAAAATCAGAGGATAAAGGAATTCCTGTTTCTGCACTAATGACAGTAGCTTTGATAGATGAGCTACCTATATCCAGACCAAGTAAATACATTATTTGCTGTTTTAAGGTTACAGTAAATCTAACTTTTCTTCGGGGAAATATCAAACTTCGTCACTTCAAGAATTATATGCTCTGTGCTCTGTGCCATCTAACCACCCCCCACTTCACCGTCACCCCGAAGCCTCGGGGCTCGTCGAAGTGCACCCCTCCTTAAATTCTTCGAATTCAAGGAGGGGAAAGTGACATTTTCATTAATTATCTTTTATTCTTTCGCTCCTGCTCTTCAGCCGGATATACCCCTGCAGCCTGATATCTGATCCACTGCTGAAATCTGCACTTACCCTGATACTATATGCTCCTTCTTTTAATATTAAACCTTCCTCCTCAAAATCAAGCTTTGTTTTTAACCTGCCTACTTCATCATATACAAGTATATTATTATCTCCCCGATAGGTAATTGACCAGTTAGGTTCTAGTTCGACATCAATTATATATGTTTCATACCCATTGAAGTCAATGTTTATATTACTGATTGTCCCTGATGCGCCAACAGCACCAATCACAAAGTAAAATGGCTGTTCTTCCATTACCTGGAAATCAACACTTATATCATTGGGCTGACCGGGCTGCACAGGTAGATTCAGCAGTTCAAAATGATTCTTTTCATAATATTGAAGGATAAATTCATTATCATAAGTCTTATTGAGTGAGAAATCATTATTCACATCACGAAGCTGTACCATCTGTTCTTCATTGAAGATCTTCTTTAAACGTGCCTCCTCCCATATGTTTATAGCTTCTGCTATCCTATCAAACTCTGTATTCTTCTTCATATCATCCAGCATGCTGTAAAGGGCATAGCCGGAATCATAACCAGCTGATCTGGCCAGCATATATTCAAATTCCTGTAATGTGGTTGATTCATTCAGCAGGAACCAGCCTAACATGTTTGGTATATAATTCCTCTTGAGCAATGCCTGGTTCTGGTACCTGTAATGACCCTGGCTCTTGGTGAATCCACCATACCATGGTTCGCCCCAGTTGATATATGATACTGTATGCCAGTAATAATGATTCGAACGGCTGGAACCATTTCGTAATTCGTGGTCCACCTGTTTCTGTAGCTGTTCACTGAAATAATCCATGCCGTACTCTCCTTCACCTGTGCCCCACCCTCCTTCATGTCCGTCGAAGTCGAGCTGACCAACACCGGTATAATTGAAAAAATCTGCCAGGTTACTTATCATTTCTTTTTGCTTTTCCCAGTTAGGGAAGAATACTTTGTAGGGATGGTCAACCAGCCGTGCTATTTCAGTACCTGCGGTATATGATGCTGGTCTTGTTCCATACTGGCCTCTTTTGCAATCAAGCAGCCTGTATGGCTTGTCCTCAGAAACCCCTGAGAAACGTATTATCTCATCGCCAACCATAAGAGCCTTGTTAGTATTCTTAAAGTCATATCCTTCAGGATCATCAATATAGATTTCATTATCGCTCTCTGAAATATCCCTTGTTATTGTCGTCCTGCAGAAGACCATCAGGTTCTGATCCGGCACAGGGGTAACAAACGGATCATTTGTAGTAATGAAATTAGTCAGGGTATGTGCTCCCAGTCTTATACCCTCCTCGCTTGCTTTCTCTGCACATTCCTTCATCCCGTCCCATCCGTTCGGGAACTGTTCCTTAATAAGTTCAAAATGGCCCCATGTAGAAAATGGGTGACCATGATAAAGTGCATTATAGCCCAGCTTCTTTGTATACTCTATCATCTCATCGATATTATCCTCGGTGAATGTGGTAATAAGGTATGGCTTATTTGCATCAGTACTTGTTTTTGACCATTCGCCATTAATTGTGGAATGAGGAAGCCCCTGCTCAATTTCAATCTTTTCAATTACAGTTAATACATCCTGTTCCCTGCAACCGAAAAGGGCAATGGCACTCCCCTCGAGTTTACCATCTGCATTTGCAGGGATAAAAGCATTTGGGATACTATTATTCCATATAGAATATGTTCTGTCCTTATCCCTGTTGATGCAATAAGCCTGCAGGCTGCTTCCGTGATCTTCTGCTGTAGCTGTTGTTCCCCTTGCCGAATCACTGCCATCAGGGTTTATAAACTTGCCTCCTGTTGTTTTTGCATTCAGGCTCTGTATTCCGAGGGCATATCCTCCCTCGCGAACCACACCAACAATTTCTCCAATTGTTTCATCCATTATTGTCGGGAATGAACCGTAGAACAAAATATCAATGCGATTATCATCATTTGTTTCCATTACCTCAACTTTAAGGTAATCGCCCAACTGTTTAACAGAAATAACAACATTTATACCCTGTTCAAAATATGCTGTTACATTATCCATTTTCCACTTTGATCCCATAGGAATAAGTAAATCCTCTCCTGCTTTGATTCTTATAAGATAACTCTCAACATCATCAGGCAGGTATTCACGATCGCCGTATATAGAAGATATTTTAAGCTTTTTATCAAGTGTGATTTTTATTTCGCCAGCAGTGAAAGTTTTCTGAGCAGATAAATTAATCGCAATAAGCGGGAGAAGGATGATAATTAGCTTTTTCATCAGTATATTTTTTCTCTTCGTTATTTTTTTGTGATATAAAGTGAACCGAAAATAGCTTTTTGGGAACTAACTGCAAAAAAATCTGGTTTGTAACCATCTGCATGATAAGAACCACCCACCACTCCTTTACAAAGGAGGGGAATGTTTGGGTATTAAACCTCTAAACTACTTTAAACAACTTTATAGAGGGATCCTATAAAGTCTCACACAATTCCTGAAAAGCACATTATCCGCTTCGTCTTTACTGAAATTATTCCTGATACTTTCTATATGCGGCAGATATCGTTCATAAGTTCCTATTCCATGAACAATTGCATCAGTTCCGAACAGTATTTTCTCTGAACCGCATTCATTTATTGCTTTAATCACATTCTCGGTTTTCACCTCACAGGTATCACCATAAATATTAGCATTATCGCTGATAATATTTATTGCTTCGCCGTTACCCGTATTAAGCCCCAAATGGACCATTATGAACATAAGGTCAGGGTATTTACCTGCCAGCTCAGCAACATAAGCCGGGTTAGACAGTCCGTCATTTTCAGTATGTACCTGCACAGGCATATTAAACTTTTGAGCCAGATCAAGATATGGTCTAAACCTGTCATCTGTAAATTTTATATTGGATAAAGAAGGATGCATTTTAAGACCTGCGATATGATCCCTGTTTTCTATTATGAATTGTTCGAGGGCTTCTGTAACCTTTTCGGTATATGGTTTAATCCAAAGTAATGCCTTTAACATGGGACTCAAAAGTCCCTTAACCACCCCGTCCTCGACCTTACGGTCGGGACACCCCTCCTTTAAAAAGGAGGGGAAATTATTGGTTATCAATCCTATAACTTTCTCCTCCTCTTCAGAGGAGGAGTACCCCCGAGTACTCGGGGGGGAGGTGGTGTGCTTTAATGATATTCCACCCTGGGTTTGGACAAATTGAACAAGACTTCGGAAAGATTCCAGTTGAGGAACTTGTTTTTCCGGTGGTGCCACCTGCCCCTCAAAATCAAATTCAGCTCCTTCAATACTTGAGACCAGTGCAAAATCAATGGAATATTTTCTCATAGCCGCCAGGAGGACTTCCCCGGGCAGATTTGAGACCCTGTTTTTACCAACCGGATATAAAATATTGCCAATATGTGTATGGGAATCGAATATCATTTTGCGATCTTATTATTCTCTTAAAAATAGTAAAATTTTACTGGAATAATTTTCAGAAAATTAATAATCAGATAAATACAATTAACCAGATATGAGTAGCTTGCCTGTTAATTAATCTTCTTTTGCCCAGGAAAAATGCTGCTGGACGACCCTCCATTTCCCTTTTCTTTTTTCAAGGACTCCTGTCCACCGGACATTCTCCCAATTTGAAGGTTCACCTTTCCATTCGTTAAAATCACTGACCACGCAGTAAAACCAGGCAACATTACCCGAGCTTGAAAAGTGTATTTTCAAGTCCCTGATTTCATGCCGTATTGCCTTGAAATAAGGACTTCCCCAGAATGTACTGTCCTGCCTGACATCATTGATTCCAAATTTCACACGGTTGTAAGGTGTTACACTGATAAAACAGGAATCATCTGCTATTGTATGGTAGAACAGATCAAAATCTTTTTCTGCCGCCCAGCCGAATACATTGTGAATAGCCTCTTTAACTTCTTTCAGGTCCCTGGTCTTTCGTAATATACTTTCCGTAACCTGAGCCCGGATAGAATCCTGAAAAATAGTCAGGATAACAAGTACCATAAACCATCTAATAAAATATGTACATTTTTTAGCAAAACATTCTTTCATGATTAAGTCTTCCTTTATTATGTGAAGTATTTAGACTTTTTAAAACCATTGTTTCCCATCCTGTTTCATAGCATTATTTTTATTTTGCAATGATCGCTTTTTGCACAGGATGTTACAAAAAAGATCTACAGGTATAAATTAATTAAATTGTATTGATAGCTTTTATTCCGGTTTGTGATAGCAGGCGATAACATTGTCTGTCTTATAGATCAACAATATAGAGATCTTTATCTATGTTCAACCCCGAGTAATTTATTTCAATGGAAATGCCATTTTCTTTAATGATCAATTTTTTCTCGTCTTCGATAATCTCAGGTACCTGCTTCAACCCGTTGATCATCAGCCTGGTTATCCGGTACACGTCGTTGAACCATGTGATGCATGGATGGTTCATTATCCTCAGGTTTCCACTTTCATTGCCGGCCGAAAAGATAACTCTGTGATAAACTCCGCCGTCATCCAGGATCTCCATCTCCAGCGGTTCGAACAACCTGATAATGAATGGATTGTCCGAAGAACGGATCTCGATCCTGTAGCCCGGTGTGTCGAAGAACTTTTCTATCTCGGCCTTCTTTCTAGCCTGCCATTCACTGAAATCTGCTTCTGCGGCCGCTTTCATAGTGTCGATCTCCCAGGTTTCGAAATCTCTCTTCGGGACTGGCGACTCGTCGAGGACCGCTTTCAGGATATCTTCCAGAAAAAGACTGTCGTTTCTTTCAAGATGCAATTTCCAGTCAGCACTCAGCCTGTCAAGCGTCATAGCCATCCACCTTCCCTCTACATAGCCGAGGTCACGTATCCCGGCCGGTGCAATGCCATTTGTGATATTTGAGGCATTGAGAGGATCTAAATCCCGGGCTCTTTTCTCGATATAATCCGATAATCCCTCCGAAAGCTGCAGTTCATTCTCATAATGAGCGAATTCGTGAGCTACCAGGCCAAGCCTATCCTCCCTTAATTGTCGTGCCATTTTCGCCCATCCTGCAATATTTTTTCGTTCACTGGAAACAACAGCCCTTTTAAAAGCTTCTTTTTCCATCCGTCGCAAAAGCAATGCTTCAGCTGTTTCGTCCGGGTATCTAAGCAGCAAACCGTCATTTTGCAGCCAGCCCGGGTGATGGGTTCTCTGAAAGATATGAAACTGCTCATGGACGATGATGCCAGCCATATCCTTTAGATCATATTTTTCTCCGGTCCTTCTTGAGAAGGTGCTCAGTATACTTGTCGCCGTCCAATTATCTCCCAGGCGGACTATGGAATTTCCCCGTACCAGGGGATACTGTCCATTATATACGTACACCTCCTGGTCTATATCGGACCGTACAAAGCCTTCGGCAGCTTTTCTGGAATTAAACAGGTAAGTGTTGAGGCTATCATATACCAGAACAGGTATTTCTGAAACCCTGAATCCTGGCCAGAGCTTATCAATCTTACTGTCGGATGCCAGTTCCATTACCTTGAAAACATCCGCTACAGGTGCGATTGGCTCTTCCTGGCCCAGAGCGGTTTTGCCCATACAAAGAAGAAACGTTGCCAACATAATCATGCTGGCCCTGCTACCAAATCCGTAAATCGATCTATTTTTCATAATTATAACTGTTTTAATTCTTCTATTAATTTTGCATCCATCCGGTAAAGTGACACGCTCAAGGCTAAGCCTTGTTTCTCACAGATCCAAGTGTCCACGACAGGTTTTAATCCACTCATCAAACTTGCTGGTAAACTCAGATCCGGATGGAACTGAGTGCCCATATCCTGTATATATATCTTTTGTAATATCAGCTCCAATTCGCTCCAGCTTTATAATCATCTTTTGGGTTAAAGGATAAGGACAATTCAGGTCATTTACACCATGGTATATGAATATTGGTATATCTTTAAAACACCTGATATACTTCTGCTTTAGAAAATTAGGGTAGGCCCCTCCCCTTTCTTTCATAAAAATGTTGATTTTCGGCTCACCTGCAATTATTGCTATTGCCTTGTATCGTTGGGGATTTTCGTAAAAGGTCCGGTAAACTCCATATCCCCCCATTGAAAACCCTGAAAGAAAAATGTTACATGTATCTATCTTGAAATTTCTTATAACATCGTCAATAGCCTCATTTATATCCATCTGCGATTCAGGAGTACCGTAGTAATTCGATATTCCCCTCCCGTTTGGAGCAATGCATATGAAATCGTTCCGAACGATGTAATTATGATTTCTCAAGGCATTCAGGTCGGTCCTTCCGCTACCATGCAGAAAAACCATTAACGGATAAGTTTTGGAAGGATCATAAATATCCGGTAATTTGATGGAGTATGGCCTTAGAGTGCTATCAATACCCGAGAAAAATGCCCTTCGATGATCCTCATTCAGGGTTAAAAGGCCTTGCTTGCCACTTAAATAATTGGTCACTAGTTGATTTAAAAAACATATCTCTTCTGATAAGTTATCATAGATATAATGCTTGTTCAAGTTCTGAAGCTTGCTTTCCGCTTCATTGCAGTAATACAGCAGGCAATTATAATCACCGGGTAATATTTCATCTTTCATTGAAAAAAGATCCTCTTTTATTTGTGGAACATTTATTTCAGGGAGAATGGAAAAATTAACATACAAATTGCAAACATCAGGTGATTCAACTTTTATAGTATATAATCCAGGTTTGACTTCAGGAAAATTGAGTGATATATAATTAGATTGCATGTGCACATCATATTTCAATTCGTGGTAGTTATGATAAACTTCCTTACCTTCTTTGTCTAACAGGAATATTTTCATCCTTTTATTTATCTTTCGATTTGCATAATCGAAGAAAATAACCTCTACGGTATCGTTTTCAAAGTAGTTTCTTCTGCTCAGTCTCCAGTATAATTTCTCATTTAGTGTATCTGGTTTTTCAAATACAAGTGGTAAGTATTTCCGGCCACTCGACTCAGATGGGAGACTAAAATCCCAAAATAGCCCCCTTATAATTGGTATTGACTTATTGCTGAAAGCTTTAAGGAACCACAGGTTGGTACCAATGACCATATTATCCCAGGGATGGAAAGGATATGCTCTTTGCCAGGGTAGCAAAAGTTCAAAAGAGATCACTCCGTTGTGTTCGGCAAATTTTGTTTTAACATCCTCTGTTAGCTTCTTAAGCTCGGTCGCATTATCCTTATACCAGATAATTTTTTCGGCCCACTTCTGCTCCTCAATCTCTTGCGGGGAGAATCCATAAACATAGAACTTGTTGGTAAATTTTCCTCCTTCAGTTCCATCAGCCAAAAGGAATATTGCCCCATCACCATTCTGGTAACCCCTGTCTTTGCAGGTTATACTATCCGCTTTCCCCTCCATATAAATATACAGGAAATCTACAGTATAAGCTATTCGATAATTCGCCTCTCTAAAACTTTTAAATAGGAATAAATCGATTTTCATAGGTAATTCTCTGATAGGCAGGAATTTAAGGCTTTCATCAAGAAACCCATCAATGATCGGGGTACATCGTATGTAATCTACTTCAGGTACAATTTGGTTTTTCTGTGCTTCACATACTGAATTATAATTTAAATTCAGGAATACATATAGCAATATTATAGCCGTTTTTAAAATATTTCTAATTATCATTTTTTAAGAATACTGTGTTTGAAAAAACTTGATAAATACAGGTATTTCTTCGTGCTGACTCTCCAAATATATTCAGTTATATAAAAGATACCTGTTCCCTTTTGTCCTTTCATAGATAATACCTTATTGATTCTAATACATCGAACTGAATCTGCATTTTTTTGGTTGTGTGATTGGCGGCCAATAATCTTTATTCATTGTTATCATTGTATACACTATTAATGGCGGCTATAATCTCTATGTTTAGTCTTCCATACATCCCGGAATTCCCCATAATGACCGCTCCCGTACCGCGTTCAGGCCAGCCTATAGGCCAGCAATTTAAACCAGGGTAATTATTCCCTGGATGGGTAAACAATAAATCTTTTCCTTCGCCCATCAGGAAAACACCCAAACCTTCATCAAATGGTAAAGGAAATTGTTCTTTATCAATCTCACATTGTTTGGTAAAAAGTTGCATAGCCATTTCCTGTGATAGTATTTTATCAGATTTTCCCTGATAGGAAAGCATAAGTTCAATTATAAATTTTGCAAGGTCAGTAGGAGTAGTGGTCAGGCCTCCGTGTGCCAGAGCTGTCAGATGCATAGCTGGTTTTCGTGAATTACCTTCTTCATCATGAGGCATTGCTTCACGTTTTCTTTTTTCAGGATCCAGGGGGTAGGCAAAGGTACTGTTCGACATTTCAAGTGGCTCAAATATAATTTCTTTAGCAATCTGCTGAAATGTTTTTCCCGATACATCTTCCAGCACAAGTTGTATGACATTATAACCTATATTCGAATATTGCCAGCGTGAGCCAGGCACATATTCAGGTATGGCTGGATTGTTTTTAGCTGGTAATTCTCCATTTAAAACATTTATTAATGTTGGATAATCCATACTTTCATCATGACTGTAATTTGTACCGGGTATGCCTGACTGATGGGTTAACAACCGGCGCAGCGTTACTTTTTCCTGCGCTGTGAATTCGTTTTCCGGCACCTGCCATGACTTCAAATAGTGATTCACATTGGTATCTAATTCTATAAGGCCCTTTTCTATAAAATTAAGGGCCAATAATGCTGTTAATAATTTACTGGTAGATGCCGCTTCAAAGATGGTTTCAGTCGTTACAGGTAAACCTGTGTTAATATCCATTGTACCATATCCTTTTGCCCACTCAATTTTATAATTATTGATCACCGCTATGCTCACTCCGGGTACTTTGTAATTTTCCATTCTTTCTGCTAAGCTCATTGGATTGGCAAGCTGGGCAATACTGGGAATAAACATACTATCCATCAGTTCGAATTCAATCTTTCCTTCTTCCAGGTTAAAAATACGTTGTTCAGTAAGATTGTTTTCAATTCGATTAATTCGCTGCGTGACTTTTTCACTCGTACTTTGCTCTACGCAGGATAGAGTAACCAATGTAAGTGCGGTTATGACCATAAATTTTTTCATGATTAATTTCCTTTTATATTGAAGTTAATAATAACAAGATTCCTGACAAGTTCACACCGTTACCTCGTAAAACACCATGAAATATACAAAAGAAGCAGTTAATGATTTTAAGTTATAAATTGTATATGCCGATAACTTTCTCATTACCACACAAAAGGGATTAAACGATATTTTGTCTTCCGGCAGTAATCAGAATACCCTTGAAGATTGGCAATCAGCATTTTTTCTTCGTTAATTATCCGTAATATAATCGCCGGAATTGTACTTACAGAAAACGGAATCAGTGCCCAGTATGATCCCAGTGCAAGGGGTGTAAACAACATGAATATCAAACCACCTGTGTACATTGGATGTCGCACTATTTTATACGGACCGGTCTCAATTATTTTTTGCCCTTCAGTGATTTGAATGATTGCCGAGGCATACCTGTTTTCCTCCATGACCCTTACTATTAACATATAACCCAGAAATACAAATGCGTCAGATATTATAACAAAAGACAACGGAACATTCGACCAGCCAAAGCGAAAATCAAATCCAGGAATCAACAGCCCGATAAATAATACTATTGAAAAAATGTTTTGTATTGATTTATGCATCTGTTCTTTTTCACGTCTTTCCAATAGCCTGCTTCCAATAAAACCCGGATCCTTTTTATAAAAATAGGCAATTACAAATAAAGCCGGAACGAATATTACGATGATATAAATCCATGCTTCAGTATACCGTAAAGAACCGGCTGTAAGGAAAAATAACAAACCAAGAAAAATAAATATCAGTAATACCCTGATGATAATCTTCATCAACAAATTACTTTGTACATTTTCTGAACGTTTTTTATCATTTGGTTTCATATGTTACAATTTTTTGCATGAAAATTTCATATTCGTTTCACTATTTACTTCTCATTAATTTCTGTTTGATTTATTGCATATAACGCTGTGCTTAATTTACTGTCCTTCCTGACATCATTGAATACAAATTTCACCCGTTGCAAGGTATTACACTGATATGATGATACTTATTCATCCTGAATATCATTCTGATGATTTAACTTGCAGTAATCATTTTTTTCTTCAGCCTGATATGTACTGATTGAGTGATTTCAGGCAGATCAATTACAAAATAATCGTTATTGTCTATTCTTGATATCCTGCCTTCAATACCTTTAAGCGGACCGGAGATTATTTTTATCTGATCATCACATGAATAGCATTCACATTCATCAATATATTTAATATTATCCGTCTCTATTCTCTGTATTGAATCGATCTGTTTATCGGTTATGAATGCAGGAGCATTGCCAAAACTTACATAGCAGATAATTGAATTATAATTCAGTATTGAGAAGAATTCCCTGCAGCTTACTCTTACGAATAAATAACCCGGGAACATTGGCCGCTCAATCCATTTCTTTCTGTCAGACCAGTAGCTGAGTGTCTTTTTAACGGGAAGATAACTTGAGATACCAAGTCTTTGAATATGGTTCTTCACCTTAAATTCATGATTCGTTCTCACGAATAAAATATACCACCTGTCATCCCTGTCAACCATGATTCCATTATTGCATTCTTAATACAAGTTCGCTAATGTGAGTCACATCCTGTCAACTCATTGATGTAAGAATAAATGCCGAACTTGTATATTTCTGTATAAAGACTCAATATTATCTGTTTTGTTTCATTATCCGGGAAAAATTATACTATCTTCATTATCGATCGACGAGCGGACAAATGCATCGACGAAATTATCTGGCTTTAAATCAATCTTTCATCCATCCTTTTTCAAACCCCTGTTTCTTGACTGATAATGAGGACTTTCTTTAATTTGCTATGACATTGTTGTCACAAAATCTTAAATTTACAGTCATGGAATATTCTGTGAGATTCATTATTATTTATGCCGTATTACAAATTTGCCTAACCTTAGGAGGGTATTTTTACTATCACAGCTTCATAAGGAAAGTCTACCTGAAAAATAACAAACTGCCTTTGCTGATAGGATTCTCTCAGCTTTTTGTGTTTCTCATTCATGGAATTGAGCTGTATTTACCTTATTACATGTTTGAACCATGGTCACTTAAGAGTGTAGATAAAGTTCATTCAATAATTGGTTTAACTGCAGGTTTAATTTCATTAATCATAGTGTTTGGTGGTTTCATAAATCTTGGAATCTTCTTCAAAACAATGGGGACTGAGTCAGGAAAATTAAGAACCAAAGGACTGTATGGAATAACCAGGAATCCTCAGGCAATAGGTTATGGGCTGTTCCTTATAAGTTGCGCTCTAATCTGGCCATCATGGTATATTATACCTGCCATTATATCCTTTGGAATAATAATACACAGAATGGTCCTTACGGAAGAAATTCATTTACAAAATATATTTGGTGAGGAATACAAAGAATATTTCCAACACACACCAAGATATTTATTGTAATTAAGAAAAAATAAGATTAACAGCCTGTCAAAAATATTAATTTTCATAGCCGAAACCTTTATGTTATCCTGGGATTTGGATTAGTCCAGGTAAAGGCAGGAGGAATAGATGCATTAAAAAGCTCAGGGAGTATCAGTCCTGGTATGCTGATTCTAGCATTTATGGAATATTAATCCTTATAGTTATTGTGTTCATAACATTCTTTGATCCCTTGTGGAAAAGTCATAACAGTACTTTTCTTAATAATGGATGATGCAGGTCACAACACTAATGTCCTTGTGATTTTAGCAACCAGGTCAGAAGTTGGGTCCGGGCACCTGACAAACTCCGTTGTTATTCCATCAGGATTAATCACTTTTTCATATGGTGTACCCTCATACGTCCACCCGAGAGTTGCTCCATGCTGAAGTGCAATAATAAAATCATGCATACTACTCAATAACCATGGGCATATTTTACCAATATCATCAGGGTATTTGAACTTATCTCCTTTTTTGTGACACCAGGTATCTTCCCTTGCTTCAAAAATCTCAATCTCTATTTCATATTTTCGCCGGGTTTGTGGTTGTTCAACCTGAGTGCTCCCTTTCAAAACCGGAACTGCTGCCAAACCGGCAATTGTACAGCCGGATTTGCACAAAAATTGTCTTCTTTTCATAATTCTATAGTCTTTAAAATTGTGGCCCGGGGGCATCCAATATTGGTATCCCCGGACTCTTTTATTTACCTGTTGTATATAGTATCAGCGATTCTTCATCTTTGACATATATCTTATTACCGGTCAGTATGGGATGTGCATATACCGGCGTCTCTGACACAGGTATAGAAGCTATCTGATTGTATTCTGTATTATCAGGCCGGTAGACTATCATATTTGAAGTACTGGGCAATGCTATCAGCTCTGAACCAATATCAATTATTGATCCGAAATCCCTGTGCCGCGTGGTATCAGCCCATGCAGTACTTCCATCAGAGGCATCAAGACAAAACAAATATCCTCTTTCATTTAGTCCATAAAGATATCCGTCTTTTAAAACAGGTGTGTTATAGTTGGTGCCAAATTCAGTATTACGCCATAATTCATTAACAGAATAGCTGTCCCCGTCCCTGGATATTCTTACAGACCCGGTTCCATGCCCCTGTCCTGAATAAAATATCCTGTGATCATCAATTACAGGACTGGAGGAATTATAATAACGACTTTCGGGCGGAGTGGGTATTTCCCATAGCTGTTTCCCCTCACTCACTGATAGGCCGAGCAGTTTACTGTCAGTTTGCAATACCACAATTTTATAATTTTCAAAGAACATCTTATCGGGAGATCCATAAGCAGGTGCTACTCCCTCAAACTTCCATAATATTGTTCCAGATTTCAGGTCAAAGGCAATTACAGCCGACTTGTCAGGCCCTCCAAGATGTGCAATACATTTATTGTCAATAATAATTGGTGACATTCCAGTGAAATATACCGGGACTATTTTCTCATAATCATTATTGCGCCATAATAATTTCCCTGATGCAGTATCAAAACATGAAATAATCCCTGTTGCTCCGATTATTACAACTTTCCCGTCCGAAATACTAGGTGTACTTCTCGGCCCTGGATGTCTTGCTGCCGGCCCCGTGACTTCATCCGCGGGGTAGCTGTTTTCCCATATCTGTTCGCCTGAAGATGCATCAAGGCATTGCAATGTTTCGTTGCCTCCAATACGAGTAAAAACAAATAGTTTCCCTTTGACCAGAGCAGGTGTGGCATCTCCATAACCAACCTTTATTTTCCATTCCACCTTCAACTCTGAAAGCCATTTATCAGGTGCTTTGAATCCTTCCACTTTGCCGTCACGGTTTATTCCCCTCCATTGTGGCCAGTCCTGACCCGAGACAGTCAACACGCAGGATACTACTAAAAGTGATAAACAAAATGTGATCAGATAAAATACTTTTTTCATAATCTGGTTATTTTAAAGTCAATATAAAGACAATAACGGTACGTTTACCTGTAAATTTATGAAATATTCTAAAGCTAGTTTCCAAATAATTATATATATCAGTTACTATCCTGATATACTTTAATCATTACCTTTGGGGCAAAATCTATACTATGAAAATCAAATTCCTCGGGGCTGCCAGGGAAGTTACAGGCAGTAAACATCTTATAACAACACAAAACGGGAAAAGACTCATTCTTGACTGCGGCATGTTCCAGGGCAAAGGCCTTAAAACAGATGAAATGAACCGCAACCTGGGTTTTAATCCCGCTGATATAGATCATATTATCCTTACACATGCCCATATCGACCATTCAGGACTGATACCTTATATATATAAACAGGGCTTCAGGGGATCAATTGTATGCACAAGCGCCACACGCGACCTGTGCTCGATTATGCTGGCCGATTCAGGTCATATCCAGGAACATGATACCTATACTTTTAACAAGAAGAGAGCAAGGAAAGGACTGCCACCCGTTGAGCCCATATACACTAGGATGGATGCTGTTAAATGTATGAGCCTCTTTATCGGTGTATCCTATGACCGTAAATTCAGGATTGATGAAAATATTAAAGTTAAGTTCACACATACCGGCCATATGCTTGGCGGCGGTGTTGCCAATATAGAAATAAAGGAAGGTGACAGGATTCACAGGCTGGCATATACGGGAGATATAGGGAGACCGGTGAACCGTATACTGATTACACCAAAACCCTTCCCTCAGGCTGATATTCTGATCACTGAATCCACTTATGGTGACAGGCTTCATGAAGACAACATCAATGCTGAAAAAGAGCTTCTGAGTATTATAAATAATACATGTGTTGAAAAAGGAGGAAAACTGATTATCCCCTCATTCAGTATCGGACGGACCCAGGATATTGTATACACCCTGAATAAGTTCTATAATGAAGAAAAACTGCCACGCATTGACATATATGTCGACAGCCCACTGGCAGTGAACGCAACGGAGATATTCAGATTACACCCGGAATGCTTTAATGGAGATATAATTGAACTGATGGAGAAAGACCCTGATCCCTTTGGCTTTAACAGCCTTTACTATATTAAAAGATCAGAAGATTCAAAGAAACTGAATGATATGAAAGAACCGATGGTAATAATATCAGCTTCAGGCATGATGGAAGCAGGTCGGGTTAAGCACCATCTCGCAAATAATATTTCAAACCCTGCCAATACCGTTCTGGCAGTTGGTTATTGTGCACCTAACACTCTTGGTGCCAGAATATTAAGAGGCGACAAGGAAGTCTCAATTCACGGCAATCATTACCTGGTAAAAGCTGATATCAGGCGTATTGATTCATACAGCGGTCATGGTGATTATAAGGAAATGGCTGAATTCCTGTCATGCCAGGATCCTTCGAGAATTAAGCAAACATTCCTTGTCCATGGAGAGTTCGAAGTACAGGATAAATATAAATCATTCCTGGAAAGTAAGGGATTCAGGAATATTGATATACCAGAAAGAGGCGATGAGTATTTATTTTAGGCTAAGGTATCTAGGCGCTGGATAACTGGGTACTGGGTATTGGGTGCCCCGGCGTTCGCGTTGCTCAGCCGGGAGTGTCGCTTCGCTCCAACTCGTTTGTCGTTTGTCGGTTGCCACTTGTCATTTGTCGTTTCCCTTTTTTTAACCGGAAGTTGATAAAAAAATAATAAAATAATTTGCAAATATGTTATTTATTTCTAACTTTGTGTTAGATATATTTAACTTAAAAACATAAAGTCATGAAAGGAATTTTTTTACCATTACTGGCAATTACCGCTGTCCTGGCAGTTACAGGAATTGAGATATTCCAGGTGAATCCGGTTGATTCAGCTCACTCCAGAACCGCTGAGATCATTTATGTATTAATGCTCATAGTACTTATCGGGCTTGGCATATTATTAGCAATGAGAAGATCAAGAGAGTTAAAGATGGGTCTTCCCGTGGAAGATGAATTATCCAGGCGCATAATGAACAGAGCAGGATCCATTACCTTTTTTATCTCGTTACTGATCTGGCTTATTCTTCTGTATATAGAAGTACATGAGGTTATAGATATAGAAGCAAGATTTCTGTTTTCATACGGTTTAATAGCTGTATGTTTTGTATTTCTTATTTCCTGGACGGCCATAAATTTTGGAGGGGCAGGTCATGAAAAACAGGATTAAGGAATTGAGAGCACGGTTTGATCTTACACAGCATGATCTGGCCATAAAAGTCAATGTCAGAAGAGAGACTATAGTTTTTCTCGAGAAAGGGAAATATAATCCTTCCCTGAAGCTAGCTTATGATATTTCAAAAGTCTTTAATATGAAGATTGAAGAGGTATTCCTATTTAAGGAATAATTCAACGACAATCCAGGGCTAACTGGCAGTTCAACATTTTAACGGTTCAACTCTTCAACAACCCGTGTACCCTGCTTGTTATTATAATAAAGTATCTTTGCTAATTGTATAACAGCACAGAATGCATAAACATTCAGAGAATAGTACAAGGCATATCTCACTTGCTTTCTTGCTTAACCTGGTATTTACCATAATTGAGATTATAGGAGGCTTCCTCACAAACAGTGTTGCAATTATTTCCGATGCGTTGCATGATTTTGGTGATACAATATCACTGTCAGTGGCATGGTATCTTCAGAAAGTATCAAACCGTGGGAGGGATAAATATTATACCTATGGATACAAAAGATTTTCACTGCTGGGTGCAATATTTATATCAGTGATGCTAATCGTAGGTGCTGTTTTTATCATTAAGGAAAGCATTGAACGACTCTTAACACCTGATGAAGTCAATGCACAGTGGATGATGTATCTTGCCATTCTGGGTATAATAGTTAACGGGATTGCTGTCCTCAGGCTCAGAAAAGGAACATCACTGAATGAGAAAGCAGTTTACCTGCATATGCTCGAAGATGTACTTGGCTGGATTGCTGTACTAGTCGTAAGTATCGTGATGATTTTTGTAGATGCACCTATCCTTGATCCAATATTATCAATAGGAATTACTATATGGGTACTGTTCAACGTATATAAAAATCTGAAGAAAACTTTCAGGATACTTCTTCAGGAAGTCCCGCTTGGTATTGATATAAATAAAGCAAAGAATGCAATTGTAGAGATTGATGGTATTATATCGGTTCATGACCTTCATATCTGGTCGCTTGATGGGGAGAATAATATAATATCGCTGCATGCAGTACTGCCGGATAATTTCTCGGGTAAAACTCAGCAAGATCTGAAAATTGAAATAAGAGAAACATGTGATCGATTTAATATCCAGCATGCAACTATCGAGTTTGAGACTGAAGGGGAAGAATGCGTGTTTGAGGAATGCTGAATGAGGCGAATAAATAGGTTTGATTCCAACCTTCCTAAGCCTCAGTCCCGAAATTCTTTCGCCGGAATGGCGATTTAGAATTTCGAGGACCCTCGAATCGAAGATTCGGGGCCTTAGCCTTTATTAATTTTTCCTTTAGACGCGCTGTAGCGCGTCTCTACAATTGATGGTACTTGTAATATATCTTCAAACTTTCTTTTTACTTTTTACTTTTTACTTTGTACTTTTATCTTTAGACACACCATGGTGCGTCTCTACTTTCATCGTTAATATTCAAAATAAATAAATCTCAAATCTATGTCTGCCAACCAGTTAAGACTAATTACTATTCTCACTTTGATCATGCTTGTTTTCCTGGCCGTTGCTTCTATCTTCGGTGCTTTTGTGGATATAACCTATGCACGGGAGACACCTTCGATGGCTGCACAGGGAATGGGACAGGATATAGTTGACCTTTTCCTTGTAGTGCCTGCTGTTATTATCAGTCTTATTCTGATGAGAAGGAATAAGAGGATTGCTACATTGATATTTGGTGGCCTGGTTTTTTATGTATTATACTCGTTCATTATATACAGCATGGGTGTACATTTTAACCTTATGTTCCTGGTTTACTGCTTTACCCTGGGAACAGCATCATATGTCTTTATATTTTACTTTTATACCCTTAGCCGGATAAATGTTAAAGATTGGTTTAATGAGAGAACACCAAACCAGGGTCTTGCCATATTCTTCATTGTTGTGGCAGCTATGTTCTATATGTTATGGCTGAGAGATGTGCTTCCCGCAATACTTAATAACACTATCCCGGAAACAGTCTCCGACTATGATCTTCTTGTTAATCCTGTTCATGTAATAGATATATCCTTTGCCCTGCCCGGTTTGATTATTACTGCCGTTCTTCTGCTTAAGAAACATAATGTAGGATACATACTCGCGCCCGTAGCCCTTGTATTTATAATTATCCTGACAATAGCCCTGGCTGCCATGGTTATAATGACCAGCATTAAAGGAATAAGTGAAGATGTATCAATTGCTGTTATCTTTATTATTCTATCTGTTATAAGCATTGCTTTTCTCTGGGCTTTCCTGAGAAAGATAAAACCAGCAAAAAATGAAATTCAAACGAATTAACCAATTAACAAATTAACACTTAAACCAATGACAGCTATTTTCAGCAAGAAGAAATACAATTACGGCATAGCTCTTGGTGGCGGAGGTGTCAGGGGCTTTGCCCATCTGGGAGTATTGCATGCCCTGGAAGAAAAGGGTATTAAACCTGATATAATTGCAGGCACAAGTGCAGGTGCTATTGCCGGAGCATATATAGCTTCAGGCAAATCGCCCCGGGAGGTTTTTGACCTGATCAAAAATCATAAATTAATAGATTTTGTACAGGTCCGTCTGCCAAAAACAGGACTATTGAACCTTGACAGATTAAGAAAAAGCCTCGCTGATCACATTAAAGCAGATGACCTTAAAGACCTTCCAATACCGTTTTATGTAGCTGTCAGTAATATAATAGATGGGCATGTAGAATATTTCAATGAAGGTCCCCTGGTAAAGATTGTCCAGGCTTCTGCTTCTATACCTGTTTTGTTTGCCCCGGTTGAAATTGATGGAAAGCTGTATTCTGACGGTGGTTTATTTGATAATGTGCCCGTTGAACCTTTGCTGGGTAAATGCAAAAAGATTATTGCTGTGAATATAAGCCCTATATATAAGACAGATAAGATGAAAAATTTAATCCAGATAGCTGCCCGTACTTTTCACCTAAGTGTTAACTCCACGATAAAAGGACTGGAGGATAAATGTGATCTTATAATCGAACCACCTGAGCTTAATGAATTTGAAATACTTGATGCCAGCAAGGCTGATGAGATCTACAGGGTTGGTTATGAATACTGCAAGAAACTGGATATAGATCTTTAAATCGATATAAGATTGAAGATTAACGATCTATGATTTAAGAAATTCTGAAATCTTCAATCTTCAATCTATATTCTTAAATCAAGGAGATACGGTGCTATAACATCATTCTTATTCTCTGTGGTTCCGTCGTAAGTGATTGTTAATATAGGAATACCGGTATTCTTTCTTATCTCATTCTTCATAGCCTCTGTAATGAGTGATGGGCAACAGAAGGCCGGATTGGTCTGGACAAAAAGCGAGATCCCGGGGTATGACTTAATTATATGATAAATCTTAAGGATATTATCGAAAGATTCGCCTGAGTGATACTTATCAATATTATACTTCACCAGGTTCTTTTCAAGTTCTTTTGAACTTGTTTCCTTGGGCTTACCAAGGAAAGGTTCAAAATGCTTATAATATTTCCGTTCAAGCATTTTCATCACCTGCAGTATCCCCTGGTAAGCTGCTATTTGCAAACTCCCGGTATCAACTGACCTTCGCCTCATCACATTTCCAGCTATTAATTTATAAAACTCACTGTAAGGTGTACTCAGTGCTTCACCTCCGTATCTCTCAATTGTATGTATAACGTCCTGATTCATTATATCATTATCCCTAACGAAAAAGTCACCGAAAATTGCTACCAGCGGCCTGTTTCCCTTTTTGACTTTTATGTCTGCGAATTGCGGCATAATCCTGGCAAGGGCTTTATTAATACTCTCATTGCCCTCAAAGGCATTCTGCAAAACATCAACCGATTCATTAAGCAGCTTATCCGTTTCACCAACATTAATCTCGTAGGGCCTGAGCTTGCATCCTGTACGTCGCAGGAGACCTGAAAGCATGTATGCAAAATATGCATATTTGGTAACATCGACTGATATTTCCGTATGCGCAACCTCACCTGAATACACTGATGCCTTTTCAAGGCCATTACCATAATTCTCCAGTATGGTTTTTATATACTGTGGATACATCCTTATATTGCATGAAAGAACTGTCTCAGTCATCCATAAAATTACCCTTGAAGGGTCAAGACCATTCTTTTCGATATAATCTATATAATCATGTGCAATAATATTAAGTGGCAGGCACTGACCCGAATTTGTTGCCATCGCTTTCTGGATACCAAGCTTACTGTGGTCAAGCAGATGAGTTTCGAACCCGTGGCGCCTGAAGTTTGCTGACAGGAACCTGCCAGCTATCTGGTCCCAGTTAGGGAAAAGGACAATTTTGTCTTTCCTGAGCTTATATATTGGCCGTTCAATATTGAAAGTTTTCGGATTATTAATCCTGCTCTCTTCTTCGAAATGATTTCTGAAAGATCTGACAGCCGCCTCAACTCTTGTTTCATAACCTACACTTGAGTCGTGTTCATCAACCTGCAGGATTAGATAAGGCTTTGATGCGGAATCAAGTATTTCCTGGAAATAATCGATAACAAATGAATCAGGTGCGCATTTGAACGCTGTTATCAGTACCGGGTACAGACCTTTTGTTTCAGTAATGTACCGGGCAGCTTTCATCATTTTTGATGTAAAATGCCAGGGCATTGATTTCAGGAGATCATCAAGTCCCTCATCAGGAGGATAGTCATCAAGGGGTACCATATCCTGGTAGAATGTTTTTATACCCAATCCTCCAAAAATATCGGGAATATTATTATTTATATGATCAGTCAGGACCATATAAGGCCTGCCTAAAAGAACAACTGATAATTCATTACCGCTGTCAAAATTCGATTTATACAGATCCAGCAGACTGGCTTTTTGTTTTTTATCTTCTTCAGTAGCCACATTCCATGCAGATTTTATCTGCCAAAGGTTTATCCTTTTCCCTCCTATTCCGTCCAGTGAATTATGAATTGTTTTAAGAACAAAAGCAATTCCTTTTTCAAACCTGAGCAGCGGGACAATAGCTTTTTCTTTTAACCTTTTGCTCAGCAGGGATGTAACAGAGGGGCTGAACTGGGTATAATAACAGTATAATTCTTTTTCCGGATGATCTGATGTCCTGCTCTCAAGCACTGCTGGCATGAATATATAATCTGCCTTATCTTCAAGCCATTTTACATGAGCATGCATGGCGTGCATGGGGGCACAGAACTCCGCACTTGCAAGCCTCTTGCCGTGAGCCACGGGTTCCGGCACCTTCTCACTGCTGACGGTATTGAAACCCATCTCCCTGAAAAAGAATTTCCAGAAGCTCATCTCCTCGAACATATTCAGTGCAGATGGCAGGCCAATCTTTATATTATCGACTGGGTTGGTCGAAGAAGGCACCTTCAATATTTTCTTCCTTCCCTTAATCAGATCAAAGCCAGAAATGTTTTTATCAATATATTTATCAGTATTATAATCCCTGCCACACAGGAAACCATAGGCAACATTCTCCCCATGAACCTCTGCAACGGTTATTGAACAATTATTATTACATAAGCCGCATATTTCAGTACGCACTTTAATGTCTTCCTCAATAATACCAAAACCTCGAAACCTGCTTTCAGCATTATGTTCATCCGCCAGCAATAGAGCAGCACCGAGGGCTCCTGTGAGATGACAATAACGTGACACAAAAATGTTTTTACCGAGTTTAGCCTCGAAAGCAGCAACAAGGGCTTTATTCTTTGCTGTTGCGCCCTGGAAACAAATATTATGGCCAATGGACGATTCAACCGCCACTTTCTTCAGGTAATTATCCCGTACTGAATGCAATACTGCTGCCAGTATCTCATTTTTCCCATAACCCTTGTTAGTATAATAATTTATATCCCTTTCCATAAACACAGTACACCTGTCACTGGCGAGTGGAGCCCTTGCATTTTCAGCCAGGGAGGAATAATCACGGAGGCTGACATCCATTTTTATAGCCTGTTCTTCTATGAAACTACCTGTGCCTGCTGCACATACCGAATTCATTTTTGAAAATACTACCCGCCCGCTTTTCAGGATAGTAAATTTAGCATCCTGGCCACCGATTTCTATTATGGTATCAGTATCATGATTAAGCTCATGTGCTGCCCTGGCATGAGTTGTAATCTCATCAATTATCATATCGGACCCAATAACCGCACCGATAAATTTCCTCCCTGATCCAGTTGTAGCAGTTCCTTTGACTGATAACTTAAATTTCCTGCTGCGCGACAGAGATTGGATAGATTCGAGTATCGCCCTTATAGCATTAAGTGGCTGACCGTTTGTATATGTATAAAATCCAGCTATAGCATTACCGGAGGTATCAGTAATTACTGCTTTTGTACTTGTCGAACCGATATCCATTCCCATATAAACATCGGCAGAGCCTAGTTTCCCGGGATCACTATAAATATCTACCTGCACCCTGGAGGGATGCCTTACAGTTACAGGAGTGTATAGCAAGTCATTGTCCCTCATCTCATCAGGGTAAGATGACAGTTTTATTTCCAGGGGCTCATAAACATATTCCAGTTCTTCAGCCCTGGTCTTCAAAATATCTTTTAGTTCTACTGACTGACCACCTGAATTTTGCTCATTCCCTGAAATATGTATCAGTGCCGCTCCAATGGCTGGAAAAAATTGAGAAAGTTCATGCACCTCGAGTTTTACCCCAGTAATTGATTCCAGGTGACGACAGACAGCCCTGTTTTTGGACACCCCACCGGCAAAAATCACCTCAGCTCCAATATTCCCTGTATTAAAAAGAGTATCGGCCAGGTTCCTTGCAAGCCCTCTGCAAAGGCTATCACATATTGATTCCAATGAATATCCGGCCTGCTGGGCATGTATCAGGTCGGTTTTTGCAAACACGGAACAACGTGAGGCTATATCGGGCATAGATCCCTTATTCTTATCCGCGAGGTCAGATAGTTCAGAGGCTGATATAATATCCAGCCTGCTTGCCTGCTGATCAAGGAAACTACCCGTACCGGCAGCACATGAGGTATTTGTTGCCGACCAGGCAAAACTACCGTCATCATTGAAATGCAGTAACTGAAAACGGCCCGCCCCCACCAGTAATAGAGCTTTATGTTTATTGTAAAACTTTCGAAAGGATTTGATAAGAGATGACTGGAAATCATATCTTGTGACTGTATCTGAAAGTACGTATGCACCGGAGGGACTGACAACTGAAGATATCTTCGTAAAATCGAAGACCCCCGGCAATTCAGCAAGTACATCAGCAGCCTGCCCGTGATGGTACCGGTAAAATGTCTTTAGTATTTCACCACTGTTGCTTAATTCAACTGCTGATATTGCAACTGAACCAATGTCAATGCTTAAACAAGTAATTGGATCTTTCATTTTGCACAGGTAATTTACCAGACAAGCAGGTAATACCTTCCTTAAAGCTTTAAAGATATAAATTCCGGTCAATAAGCAAGGGATATCTGAGATAAAGCTAGGATAAGAATGACCCATCTCCGTCTCAAAGATCGTGATAAAGAATTATGCTTTAATTAAGTACCCTGTATTCATTAGGAGAATACCATGTACTTTTCTTAAACATCCGGCTGAAATGCTGCGGGTATTTAAAACCCAGGTCGTAAGCTATCTCGCTATCTGATTTTGATGTATCCAGGATTTTATGCTTCGCTAAGTTTATTAATTTGAGGTGAATATACTACTGTGCTGTTTTAAAAGAAAAAAAGTGTAATCATTAATGCCCTGTCCCAATTATGTTCCATGAATTAAATCGGGATGAAATAATAAAGCCCAGCCCTTTCGTTGCTCTCCGGGGTTCTTTCCTGGTTATTTCGACCACCAGCCCCGGTGCGATGAATACTAATGTCCCTTCCTGATAATCATAAGTACTCCTTCCATACGCTATTTCTCCACAATCAGATTCTTTAAAGAAAATAGCATAAACACCAAAATACAAATGAGTATGATTACGATTTGAGCCTTTAATTTTTGACATATCTATTACACTTACCAGAGGATGTAAAGTTTCCACTCCAACACATTATTGTAATCTGAAACATTTTCTACTCTGAATATGTCTTTCATTTCATTCAAATTTAAAATCTCAATAAGTATAAGAAATTCATTCTTAAAAAGTTAGATACTATTATCAAGGCGGTAAAAATGGCAGGAATACCTGTAATTTGTATAACAATTTACAAGATAAATCATTGGATATTTGCATCTGCAATAAATCGAGTTACTTATAAAACTTCCCTTATGGATTATCAGAATATGATAATATAATTACTGGTTTTAAGTCTATAAAATTAAATAATGGAATTCACGTTAATACATAGAAACCATGGATATATCTAACTTCAGTCCTAAAAGCCGTAAGATCCTTGAAAAATCTTTTTAATCATTATACATTTAATAAATTAACAGATAAAAATTATTAAAAATGAAATTAATAAAACTGATCTCTTCAATATTTATCTTAATTGCGTGCCTGACAGTAAATGTCTATGCACAGGATTGGCCCCAGTATCTCGGTCCTGAGAGAAACAGTACTTCTCCTCAGAAAGGGATATTAAAAACCTGGCCTGAGAATGGCCCTGAAGTTTTGTGGACAGTTGA
>Ga0307432_1000090_pt1 | contig 74381 bp, 60 predicted proteins | sample SalMarWE160150MG_FD_202158 | JGI IMG/M metagenome (GOLD analysis project Ga0307432, IMG submission 202158) | Salt marsh sediment microbial communities from the Plum Island Ecosystem LTER, Massachusetts, United States - WE1603-150 | ecosystem: Environmental > Aquatic > Marine > Intertidal zone >...
TCGGAAATCGGAAAAAGATTTGATCTATCCTCTGTCTTCTGTCTTCTGTCTTCTGTCCTCTGTCCTCTGTCTTCTGTCCTCTGTCTTCTGTCCTCTGTCTTCTGTCTTCTGTCCTCTGTCCTCTGTCCTCTGTCCTCTGTTTTCTGTCTGATCTAATGTTTTATCCATGAGCATGTTTTGAACCAGCGCACGTGACATTACTTTATCAACTATTCTATTGTATTTCCTTATCGTTTTTTTCCTCAAATTAAATTCTTGAGGATTGATAGCCTGAGTAGCATGGGCAAGGTGTATGATGTATTGACCCATTATAGATGGGGCAAGCTCAACAGTTTTGTAACCGCGGTCAACCAGTTTGAAATATAGTTTCTTTCCTCCTGTTAAGCCCTTATCATTGTCCATCAGAAACGAAAGGTTCTCACGGCATAAGATATCCGTTCGATAAATACAACATACCGTGCGATTGTAGTAGCGGAATTTGCCTATGGAGTCCGGCTCGCTGAGCAGTTTACGCTTGAAGGTTCTGAAATCAGTTGCCTTTTTCAGCAGAACTCTCCAATTTGGTGTTAATTCGATTTTGCCTGAGCCGACACAAGCTACGTTTTCATTATTGCTAAAGAAGCTAATGAGCTCCGTCAGCCAATTTTCCTTCCGGATAAAGGCGTCCGAGTGCATCGAGACAAAAAATTCGGTATTGCAATGAGTCAGACCGAGGTCCAGACCTGCAGCGTGTGCATATCCACCGCTCGGATTATTCCTGTCGTGCCGCTCAATCAGGCGAATCCAGCTTAAGCGTTTGAGATACTCCAGAGAATCGTCCTGTGAATTATTATCAATAACAATAACCTCGTGCGGATATTTCGTAAATTTGCGGATGCTGCGCAGACATAATCGCGTAAGGTCTAATGTTTTATAATTCACCACGCATATTGTAGCTTTGCCTTTAAGCATCAGAAGTCAGAAAAAGATTTGATCTATCCTCTATCTTTTGTTTTCTGTCCTCTGTCCTCTGTCTTCTGTCCTTTGTCCATACATCGACTCATAGTACCTTTGATAGTCACCGGAGACGACATTACAAAGCCAGTCTTGGTGTTGAAGATACCATTCGATTGTCTTGTTCATGCCCTCTTCAAAATTCACTGACGGCTGCCAGCCAAGCTCTGCTATTATTTTGCCGGCGTCAATAGCGTATCGCCTATCATGTCCGGGCCTGTCGGTTACATGCTTTATTAGTGATTTGGGCTTGTCCAAGCGTTTAAGTATCACATCAATGACCTCAAGATTCGTCTTCTCGTTACAACCGCCAATGTTATAAATCTCGCCGGGCAGAGCTTTCTGCAAAACCTGCCAGATTGCAGTGCAGTGGTCATATACGTATATCCAGTCGCGCACATATAAGCCATCACCATAAACCGGCAGAGGCTTGTCATTGATAGCATTGTTAATCATCAGTGGGATCAATTTTTCCGGAAACTGGTATGGGCCGTAATTATTTGAGCATCTGGTGATATTATATTTGACGCCCCACGTATGCCCGAAAGCCTTTACAAGATAATCAGCAGCAGCTTTACTGGCTGAATATGGTGAATTCGGGCTTAGAGGTGTTTTTTCAGTGAATTTACCTTCAGGCCCAAGCGCGCCATAGACCTCATCGGTAGAAATCTGAATAAAGCGTTCCAAGTTCTTATCACGAGCGGCTTCGAGCATTGTTAACGTACCTGTGACATTAGTTTCTATAAAGACCTTCGGCCCGGTGATCGAACGGTCCACATGGCTTTCGGCGGCGAAATTTATAATCGCATCGATTTGATGCTCATCGATGGTTTTCTCTATCAACTCACCATTACAAATGTCACCTTTGACAAATTTGTGATTAGGATGGTCTAAGAAACCGGTGAGGTTTTCAAGGTTGCCGGCGTATGTGAGCTTATCAAGATTGACCACAAAACAATCAGGATGCTCCGAAAGCACCATGCGAACGAAATTGCTTCCTATAAATCCTGCACCACCTGTAACCAAAAGCCTTCTCATAACTGCCTCAGAAAATGTTCTAATGGAACCTGCCAAGGCTTAATTGGTTCATTAAGCAAAGCCTTGATTTTACCACAATCGAAACGGCTATTTAACGGCCTCTTAGCAACAGTAAGGTAATCACCACTTTTACAGGGCGATAAGCTGATATCCATCGATAGTTTGTCAAATATGAACTTTGCCATCTCGTATCGGCTGACGTAGCCGGAGCTTGCAAAGTGAAACAGGCCCTGCGGCTTTCTTTGCAACAATTTGCATATTACCTTTGCCACCTCGGTTGTAGCCGTAGGTGAGCCTATCTGGTCATCAACCACTTTTAGCGTTTTATTAGTCTTGGCATGTTGGATTAGCTTGGCCACAAAGTTATTGCCATGCAAGCCGTATGTCCACTGGATACGCATTATACAGTGACGACAGCCACTTTCAACCAAAAGCTGCTCACCGGCCAGCTTGCTTCTGCCATATTCATTGATCGGGTTCGGCGAATCTGTCTCAACGTACGGCTTATTTAGTTTACCATCGAAAACAAAATCTGTACTGATATGTAACAGCCACCGATTTGCTTTTTGTGCCAGCGCACCCAGCCGTCCTACCGCTTCGGCATTGACTTTATATGCAAGTTCGCTTTCGCTCTCGGCGCCATCTACATCGGTATAAGCTGCGCAATTGACGATTATCTGGGCATTGGAAACAGCCTGCTGTAAGTGGTTGGAATTTGTGATATCAAACTCTGGCAGGTCGAAAAGGATTGTATTGAGCCCCTGCTGCCGGCAGGCAGAGACTAAATCGGAGCCAAGCATACCTTTGCCGCCCAAAATGGTAATCTTTATATTATCAGTTACCATCAGAAATCCCCGAAATGCGGCAGCTTGTCCAGTGGAAGGTCTTTAAGCTCGGGATAGTCTGAATCTTTTGGCGATAAAATGGGCTCGGTTATCGGCCAGTCGATATTAACGTCGGGGTCATTCCAAATGATGCCATTTTCAGTCGCCTGATTATAGAAATCGGTGCATTTGTATGAAAAAACTGCCGTTTCACTTGTAACACAAAATCCGTGAGCAAAACCCGGCGGAACGTATATCTGTCTATGGTTCGCATCGGAAAGTAACTCACCAATCCACTGACCAAAAGTAGGAGAATCTACACGAATATCAACGACGACATCTACAACCTCGCCTGATAGAACCTGAACCAGTTTACCTTGTGATTGAGGGTATTGAAAATGCAAACCGCGCAAAACACCTTTTTTTGAAAATGAAGCATTGTCCTGCACGAAGGGCCCCTGGATACCAACGTTCTTGTAACGCGCGCTGTTCCAGGTCTCTAAGAAGAATCCTCTCTCGTCAGAAAACACATCCGGCTCCAGCACAAGCACTCCCTTTAGTTTCGTTTCTTTAACATTCATTCTGTATTATACCATTATAGAGTAATCGGCAGGTCACGACAGTTACTCAGCGTCGATAAGATCCACAAGAAAAGTAAAAGTATGATTGGAAAATATCTTTGTAATCATGCTATAGTCTCAAATAAAACTGTTTTAACATCGTTGCTTTTCTGTCACAAAGGCGGTTTCTTCTCAACTAATTCATTTGCTTTGACCAGCGATTCGAATGTTCCTGCGTCTGTCCACCAGCCGTCGAGTATATCATAGGCCAACTGGCCTTTGGCAATATAAGCATTGTTGACATCACTAATCTCAAGCTCGCCACGAGCAGATGGCTTGAGTGTTCGGATAATATCAAATACAGAAGCATCATAAAAATATATGCCCGTTACTGCGTAGTTTGATTTAGGCTTTCTGGGCTTTTCCTCAATGCTGATAATCCTGTCGCCCGAAGCCTCTGCAACGCCGAATCGCTGAGGGCCGTCAACCTCCTTTAGTAACAGCCTGGCACCCGCTTTTTGAGCGGTGAATTTAGCTGCGTAGTCTTTGAGGTTATCTTCAAAGATGTTGTCGCCGAGTATAACAAGGATGTCATGTCCGTGAGCAAAGTTTTCTGCCAATGCCAACGCCTGCGCAATTCCACCAGCTTCATCCTGCACTTTGTACGTAAATCGGCAGCCAAAGTCTTTTCCGGAGCCCAGCAGACTTACCACATCCCCCATATGTTCAATGCCGGTTATAATTAGGATTTCCTCTATGCCGATTCTTGTCAATTTTTCTATTGGGTAGTATATCATAGGCTTCTGCCCAACCGGGAGCAGATGTTTATTTGTGACCTTGGTTAGTGGCATAAGTCGCGAACCGGTACCACCAGCCAGAATTACGCCTTTTAAGTCCATGAGAATTCCCTTATCAGTTTCAGCTTAACCACAAAATTCTAAATTCTACCAATACATATGTCAATCGTAGAATACAGGATATTTGAGATGTTCACTTTTTAATTCTGTTGGCCATCCCATTGGCCAGTAAGTTTTTCGTTGACAGCCATTAAGATTTTCGCAACGATTGATTGCAGAGTCCGGTTTTGGTTTTCAGAGCTGTATGTTTTTCGTTTGAGTCATACCGGAGGTAGTAATCACAGCAATAGCAGGAGTTTGTAGGGATGGCAATCTTAGTGGGGATTGACGAAGCTGGTTTTGGGCCGATTCTTGGACCATTAGTTGTATCGTCAAGCAGCTTTTTGCTGCCGGATCATCTTTTAACATCTGACCTTTGGCAGATTTTAGGAAGGAGTGTTGCTAAAAAGCTCAAACAGCTTTCTGGCCGGCTGCTTATCACCGACAGCAAAAAAGCTCACAGCAAATCGTTGGGGATAAAGCACCTGCAACGCACGGTTTTGGCGGCCTTAAGATGTCTTGACCAGAAGCCGACAACTCTGACCGAGCTTATAGAGCTGCTGTGTCCGGACTGTCTCGAACGATTAAGTAACTATCCCTGGTACCAGGACGTTAAAAGCCAGAAGATTTTGGTGGATGAAGCTGATAGGGCAATCGCCTCAAGAGTATTGGCCGATGATCTGAGCTCAAATGGCATCGAATTACTGGGGCTTAAAAGCTGCTGTTTGGACGTTGCATATTACAATAAGATGATGAGTGGCGTGAAAAACAAGGCAAGTGTGCTGTTCACTGCTACATCGCAGCTAATAAAGAATGCTTTTGATAGCTTTGAAGGTGACGACTTTCACATCATAGTTGATAGGCAGGGAGGCCGTGTTTACTATCGGAAGAACTTACAGCGAATGTTTTCTGAGATGGAACTAAAAATTATTAGTGAGACTCAGGAGACAAGCAGTTACGAATTACAGACCTGTAGCAGAACTGTGCGGTTGCATTTTGTAATTGATGCAGATGAGCATTTTTTACCAGTGTCATTGGCCTCGATGGTAAGCAAGTATCTTAGAGAGCTTTTGGTTTACAATATAAATCGCTATTTTATTAGTCAGTGGGCTGACCTAAGACCTACTGCAGGATACTGGAAGGACGGTTTGCGTTTCATTGAAGACCTGCGAATGAATATCCCTCACATTCAGTTCAACAGCAATCAACTGATTCGCTGTCGATAGATCGGTCTAGAGCCCGAGGGGGCAATGAAACCTACATGAGCAGTTGCTAGAATTCGGCTTTGCTTAAGTTCTGTTAACGGGTTATGGGTCGTCTCGGCCGGGTGAGCCGCCTATATTAGTGCTGGCCCGCCAGTTGCCGCCATCATTCAATGAGCCATCAGGCCCACTTAGTATTGCCGAGGCCAACGGAACCAATGAATGGCCTGCTCCATCGGCTGATTGAGGCCAACCACTGTCGTCACTATACTCAAACTCGGCAATGGTTCCGTTCCAGATATCTACTAAACTTATCTTTTCACCTTCATTTGCTAATTTTCCACTGTACTCACCGGCTATTTTATTAGATACTCCTGCGCCATAACGGGACTCAAAGGCAGCTATGTTTTTTACTACTAACACAAAATCTCCGGGGGCAAGGCTGGTAATATTGCTATTTGCAAAATCAAAACTAACACCTTCAATGAAAGAAACATACGTCAAATCGAGCGTTTCATCTCCGATGTTTTTTAACTCGATGAATTCAAACTCATCGTTGTCAACATTCAGTTCACCTCTGGATATATCCGCATCAGCAGGGTTGTACATTATCTCGGTAATGCGCAGATCATCCAGAATATTAGCCGGCAGCGGCTCGCCTGCAATAAATTGAACAGGATCGGACCAGTGGCTCCATCTGCCGGTGTTGTCCTTCATTCGGCAGCGAACTCTGTATGTGCGACCGGGCTGCACAACACTGGCAGGGATGGTTATAGTACTGTCAAATTCTGTGAGCTCTTCACTTTCCCAAGCCTCATCGATTTCATACTTGCCTGGCCTGCTACGGTAAGTATATGTGCCGGCCGGAGAATCATCAGGGTAATCGCCGCCTATGTCTGTTTCAGCAATCAGTGTAACATCTATTGATATATCGCTGCTGTTTATCGAGCTATTCAACACATGTGCAGCTATGATATTCTCACCCTCAACAAGATAATCATAAGGCATCGGCAGCTCAAATTCTTGCCATACTGCGTCATCTACATAGGGAGCATCGGTAAGATCATCATAGGCTTTGAAGCTATCGGAGACATTTAGCCGAGCCACCTCTGTACCGTTAATCCAGATAATACACCCGTCATCAACATAAACTCTCAACTTGAGTGTTTCGATCTCGTTGACATTCGTGACAGTAAACTTGTGCCGCAGATATATCGTGGAGTAGTTATTCTGCATATCGCTGAGGATGGTGTTATCGTCGGAGTCACCGTAGCCGATGCTGGTTTGGCCTTCGTACCATGAGCTGTCATCGAAGTTCAATTGTCGCCAGGCATCGACAGAGCTGGAAGGCTCGCCGGCATCACCTTTGAAGTATTTCCAATCCGGACTTCCCGGCTCCAGAAGCGTAATCGTATTATCCGGGGGTGTAATGGTAGGCACATATTGAGAGTTGGGTTCTACTTCGGCGATACGCCATCTTATGGCCTCGAAGGTGCCGCTGCCCTGTGGGTCGCTGAAGGAACTGGTCTCGAAGGTAAGGTAGTTAAGTGGGTATCCCGCATAACCTGTATAGGTTATGGTCGGTTTATTCGGTATATCCGAATCCTGGATATCAACCGTAAGTTTACCGCCGCCATAACTACTTCCCACACCCGCAGGCGAAATATAATCCTTCATATATTGGATAACCGCGGGGAAATCATGGTCCGGCGCCCACCAACTGCTAATGTAAAACATCCCATCTCGATCTTTTAATACGACATATGGTGCATATTCCCAACGCGCCCGATTTGCTTCGACAAACTTCCGGGTTGTTGTGGTACTGCTCACTATCGAGGCAATCTCATCTATTAGCTGCGATGCCTGTTTTCCATCGAACAACAAATCCTGTAGTTCTCGGGCGCGGTTTTTAAAGTCAATATTAGCCTCTGAATGTTCCAGGACATACTTGAAGTGCTCGTTCTCATCGTAGTGCGGGGCATATTCATACACCAGATCAACATCCCAGGGAAGCATAGACCATTTGTTGGTCACCGGGTTATGATATATGTAGGAATTCCTGTTCCATGTCTGGTCGGAGTTATTCAGCGCTATTGAAACCGTGTGATAGCCGTAGTAACACAGCAAGTTAACATTACTTTTCCACCATGACAGTGAAGGATGGGAATCAATGGTCCAAATAAGATTGTCTGCATCAGTACGACTTGCTATATCCGGATCTGTCGTTCCCTGATTAACTCCGACATTACCACCATCTCTTTTATACAAATTACCATCCGATAGGCCGCGTTCATTTATAAAGCGGATATCCACTTGTTCCACGCCGATATATAAACCCCAGAAATCACCGGAGTATTGATTGGCTCCGTTTTCAGAAGCATTATCAATCACCCGCACATGCAGGAAAGCAGTATTACAGGCGGGCACTCCCGATAAAGAAAAGAACCTGAAAGCCGTGGCTTCGTTGATGACCATGCCATCAACACCTTCGTCCCAGCCGAACTCTCGCCAGTAAGGACAGGTGCCGGTGGAGAGATTGATCTTATCCCATTTCTCGTTAAATTTATTACCGTAGTCATCGCGCATCTGCAGGCGATGGCCCCGATGAAAATTGAACTTCCATTTCCTTTTACCTTCAATCACGTATGAATAGTATCCCTTTATACGATAAAGAACATGATCATATACTTCACCGTCATAGACAACGGTAGCCGGATAGATGAAATCCGTTTCCTGGCCGAAAGGGATGTAATCATGATGACAACTGGATATGTCAGAGTCTCGGGAAATTACGTAGAAAATGGGCAAAGAGCGCATCACTTCAGCGTTGTAGGTAACGCCGTTTCCCGTCCAGGCCGGCACGCCGTCATAAACAAAGTAAGCGAAATTAGGCTGAGGGTCATCATCATAGGGTACAACTAAAGAACTCGATGTGTCGTCCGTAACACGGATACGATAACGCACCAGCCGACGATGTACCTGCAAAGAAGCCGGCAACTGTACGGTATAAATATCGTCGCCTGCTATTTCGTCACCGTTAAGTCCGTCATCGTGCATAGTAATACTCGACCAGTTTGCCGAATTCTCATAATCAGGATTCAAGGTGTAATTAGGAAAACTTAAGGGGATATAGCTGCCCGGATTAACAATCTGGTACAACAGTGTAACTTCCGCAACACCATCGGGATCGGTCACCTTGGCGGTAATGGTTACCACCTCGTTCGACTTGGGCTGCTTGGGCGAGTGTTTTACCTGACGGATGTGCGGAGGAATGTTTTCAGCATAAACTTCCTCATTTCTCGCCGCCGGTGTCGGATAAGCCGAACGCCAGCTACCTGCAAGGTCATTGTCAAAGGAGGGATTGACCAATTGAATAGAATGACCTGTGCCAGGCCGATTTTCCGACACTGCATCACCCACAGTCGGCCAGGGAAAGCCAAGCTGATAATCCACCTCGTCAATCTTCCTACCCTCTGCATCACGCAGAATGATTCTCTCTCCATCGTTGCTCAGTCTGCCGGCAAATGATCCATAAACTAAGCTACTATTAACATCGTACTTATCCATAATAGTTACTGGATGGTAAGCAAGATATGGGTTTTCTGTGACAACGATATATCCACCGGCTGGCAATATTGTACCGTCTGGAAACTGGAATGAAATGCCGTTTGAGAAATACCAGCCAGTCAGATCAACATAACTTGTCCCCGCGTTATAGAGTTCTACAAACTCCACCAGTTCGGTTTTGACATCGGGGTCGTAGTGAATCTCGTTGATTATTACATACGGGATGTCTGCCTCAGCAGCAGAGGCCAACAATAAAGAGATAAACAACAGTGTTTTCATAAAACCTGACATCTTTTTTACCCTACCTGCCGGGGGAAGAAGACAAAGCCTGCCAGTTAGCTACGTCATTGCCGTATTCCTCTGCCAGCCTGCGATGAAGTGATAAGCCTCTACCATCAGCCTCCACAGGCCATAAGTCCACGCCGTTGGGACAATCCTGCGGATGTGAGCCGTCACTGTAACTTACCCGATCCATACGAATATAAAACCAACTATCAGGACCATCCGGCTCTGCCGGCATACTAAGCTCTATCCTCTCGCCGCTATTACTTAACTGACCATCGTAAGGACCCAGTACCTCAACGCCAGCAGGCATATCACCATACGCCAAGGAAAAAGCAGCCGGCTCCTTCACCAACAACAAATATCCTCCCGCAGGTATGGTAACAGGAATATCAGAAGGAAAAATATACCCTATACCATCGGTAAACTCCCACGCCACATCTTTATCAGAATCATATAAAGTAATCGCCTCTGAGCTTATATTGTGCAGCTCGATATATTCTTCGTTCTGATTGCCGGATGAAGGGTTGTACATAATCTCGCTGATAACAATAGGGCCTACCTTTGGATAGGCATTGGCAAGGCCGGGTGTGTTCTCGCTCATAGCTACAAAGTTAAAGTTATCTGTGCTGCTTTTGTAGTATCGGCCAAATGAAACACCGCTGGCCGAGGCGCCGAAATCCTCCGACTGCCGGTATCCCGTCAATTCACCATCATGCGCTGAGGTTAGATACACCGTCTCACCGTCATCACTTAAAGCGAAAGCCGTATGACAGCCGGGGTCGCTTGTATTATCGAAGTGAATATCCTCATAGAAAACAATATAGCCGTGAGCAGCTATGGTAGTTCCATCGGCAATCTCGTATTTGGTGGGATTAGAGCCGCTGTCACTTAGAAACCAGCCGGCGATACTGACAGGCTCATCGGTGGTATTGTGCAGCTCTACCCAGTCCGGAGCACCGGCTGGAGAATTGGCCAAAAGCTCATTTATCACAACAGTTCCCGGATTGGGAATAATGCCGCTATCGTCCCAGCCGGGCGAGCCATTTATATATGCGCTTGCCCGCCAGGCGTCCTTCTGACTCCAACTATTAGGATCGGAGCTGGCCGGGTCTATTATAGTTAGAGAAAAGCCTTCGCCATCGGTAATACTGCGCCAATTGTCGCTGTAGCTAAAGTCCAGAATGGTTTGACCTATGGCATCGGCCAATCTGATTCTCTCTCCATTATTATTCAGCTTGCCGATATACTCACCTGCTATGCCTGTCTTGAGCGGAGTCGAAGGATTAATATCCGTACCGTATCTTGCCTCGAACGCATCGAGGTCTTCGACCACCACGCAATATTCTCCGGGAGCAAGCTCCATATTCGGGAAGGTAAAATCGACTCCGTTTGTGAAACTTACCAGGTTCAGATTGATAGTCTCTGCGCCGATGTTGGTCAGCTCGATGAACTCTTCGTTTGGGTCGTTTGCTTCCTGTGGCCTGTCTTGAGCGAGGTCGAAAGGATGGTACATAATCTCGGTGATACGCAGGTTCTCTGCCACCGGGCCGAGAGCAAAGGTCGCTTCGTTAAGGGCGCTCCAGGTTCCGTTATCCAATACGCGTGACTTTACGTGTGTGCTCCTGGTTAGTGTAATTGGCCCAGTATATCTAACAGCAGCAGGTGAAAGTCCGCTGCCGGTGGGAGCACTGCTTTGGCCTGCTATCAGCTCTGCAGATATGATAAAATCTGAACTTGTAGTAGATACATTCAGGCCGTGAATAGCCAGGATGTTGTAACCTTGTCGCAGGATGTTGATATGACCAGATATGTCGAAAGCCTCAGCACCTTCAGCCTCATGGTTGTCATCAGCCTGGGAGTTCCAGGCCGGCGTTCCGGTAAAGAGCGTCCGCTGTACCTCGGTGCCGTTTATATACGCGACGAATCCATCGTCATACTGCATATTTAGCGTCAGGAAGTTAAAGCTATCAGGATTTTCTGTGATGTTAAATGGAATGCGGATGTAACATGAAGTATTGCCGTTGTACATTTGCTCTCTGACGTCTATGTTGATAAGTGATTCGTAGCCGGAGCCTGTCTCATAGCCGACACTACCGCTGCCGTTTATCCAGGATGACTCATTGAAGACAAAGCTGTCTTTCCAGTTGTCGCTCACAGGCTCGGTTGGAACAAGCACTTTCTTGGCAGCATTCTCTGCTACGAATGTGATGTTGCTGATAATACCTTCTGATGACCCGGGCAGGTGTGGGTCGGAACCATCAAGAGTATAATAGGTGCTGCCTTCGGTGGCGATGATCGACAACAGATCGTCCGTAGAGATATGGCTGCCGTGTTGATATGAGCCGTTAACGTGGAAAATAGGGGCATCAACGTTAGGATAAGAGCCCGCTTGTATGAATTGCTGCAATACGATATCCGTGCGAATAGGAAAATACTGATTCACCAATCGGTTAATCTCAGCAATCCACTCAACATCACGAGTATAGGGTCGATATGATCTTTTGCTGTCTCCCCATCGTGCGGATTCCCCTACAATGGCGCGATCGATTCTATTTGCACGGGTCGCATAACGTTCAATCGAGCGAGCCGATGTCAGAGCACCATCGTTGAAGAAATGCCGGTGAATGTGATCCGCCAGCAAAATTCGGAATTCCTCATTTGACCGAAGCCTATTAAGCAAGTAGTATGGATTTAGCACCCCGACAACATTAAGACGATTGACGTTTGGTGATTCAAGTATCCATTCCACATCCCAGGGCACGAATACAAAGGGGCCTGCCGGTTCTCGTCTTCGCACGACATAGAAATTGCGTGGCCAATAGTCACTACATAGAAGAACAGGCGCATCACGGCTGCCAACATAGTAAACCATCAATAAGTAATCGATTAGCGCAGGAATATCTATATATTGCTGTATTGATTCATACGCCGCGGTGCTGCTCAAGTTTTGCTCTGCCATGCTAAACAGCGCGTTCCATCCGCTTCTATCACCTGCTATTATATCCATAGAAGAACCGGAGTTTGGAGCTTTCAGGACATCGTAATCTTCCTTTTCTCCACCAAGGTGTATCGAAGCAAATCCATCGTCAGGCCTTTCGGTAAGAATATAAAGACCCCAGTAAAGACCGTTAATATAGACATGAACGGACCTGCTGTGGGAAGACAGCCCATCCATATCCCTTACCGTATCACGTGCAAACTGGTCCCTAAGATAGTCTGCATGGTCGGTTCCCAAACCGCCGCATGTTGAACTATCACCAATCCAGGAGTAATTCCAGATACCCCGAAGCACGAGCGAATCGAAATGGTCGATATCAGTATCCTCAAACAGCGGAAACTCCAATTGGGAAGGACCATATTCATTCTTAAAAAGAATCCGCAGCGAATGCTTTGCGACTCCGCGTGACCTTCCATATTGGCTTCCGTGGATACGCAGGCCTGCATTTACCTGGAAATCGATCATCCTTACTGGATCGACCCATTCTATTGAGGCTGCTCTTTCCCAGTCGATTCCGCTGGCTAGGGTATTGGCATAAATACCCCTCTCGGCTCCAAAGAAATCATCGTTATCTATCACAATGCTCACAGATGGAATAGTTTTGAGGTCCTCCTTGATAGTTGGTGCATAGGCTGGATCGTTGACAACATCCGAATCCATTTCGTAGTCAACGCGGGTCTGTCCCCAGGATGTGGGAAAACCTGTTGGATATCGACGTTGGTGGATTACGTTGTCTAAAAAAATGTAGCTGCAGGTTGCTACCTTTGAAGACATCCAGCCGGGCTTGAACGCCACCGCTCGCAGACATGTAGTTGAGCTAATGGAAATCGGCCTGGTATAAAATGTGCCTTGGGCGACGCTACGCGCAATATCGTATGGCTCACTGCCATCAAGTGTATAGTATATTATGGCACCTTCGGTTTCGGTGGTAATCGTAACGGAAAAAGGCTCATCGTAAAAACCTCTTGTGTAGTTAAATTCCGGCTCTGCTACAGCACCTAAGTATCCTGCATTATTCTCCGCACCCGGAGTAGGTGTACCAAAGAAGCGCAGAGTATCGTTGGCGTCCGGATAGTGGCCGTACGAAATGTCGGTGGTCTGCTGGCCGAAGGTGATACTATCAATTAAAGTGCCGCCATCGGTGTCGAACAAGCCGATTTCCTCACCGGCTGAGCTTAGTTTGAAATTCGCATGCAGCCCTGCATCAGCGGTATCTCCCTCGACTTCGCTTGGGACAGGGTTGTCTGCCCATATTAGCAGATAACCACCTGCGGTAATAATGGTTGCATCAGGAATCTGCCACCTGGTTGGCACAGTTAAATCATCGGTAAGGTACATGCCGCCTATATCAACAGCCGTGTTGCCAAAGTTGTAAATCTCAATCCAGTCGTCGTATTGGCCCTGCGAGTCATGAATAGTGCTGCTATTCGAGGCCATCAGCTCGTTAATTACCAAGGGGATATTTTGTTGGTTATCAGCCGACAAAGCGAAATCACCAAAACCAGCTAAATATACCGCCATAATTAAACTAATCATCGGAATTTTTGTGGAAATAAACATTTGTTGTATCCTTTTTTTTTATGTTTTTAAGCTATCTCATCTATTTTAACATTTTCAGGTAGTTGATTCAATGCCTGTTCACCTTGCGATGACCCATTTTAGAGAACAGAGGTCAGAATTATTACTAATTTGCTCTTAACTGCAAACAACAACCAGTAATATGCAAGATATGAAGAATATTGATTAAGAGATTTAATCTATTTATATTGTAATTTATCCCGTCAGAGGCAAAGCCTCTAATTGGGATTAAGGAATTAACCGTCGTCGGAGCTGTAAGTGACCCCCAGGGCAGGCCTGGGGGCTAAACGTGGACAAAAGTGAACACGCAAGTAAATACGCGAAAAATTGACATCATTGCTACTTTTGCGTGCATTGGTGCGCTGTTTTGCTGGTCGATTGGGCCGATCTTTATAAAATATCTCACGGGACATATCGATTCGTGGACACAGAATCTGCTGCGGTATTCAGTAGCATGTCTGTTTTGGCTGCCCTTTCTAACGTTCGCTACTAAAAAACAACAGATTGAGACAAGACTTTGGCGAAAGGCCGTTTTACCGGCTGCAGCAAATATCACTATGCAAAGTTTATGGGCTGCTGGCTTTTATTATGTCGGCCCAGCCTTTATGGTCTTAATATCGAAATCGTCCATTATCTGGATAGCCGGTTTTTCACTGTTTTTTTTCGCCGATGAGAGAGGCTTAGTTAAAAGCAAACGCTTTTGGTTAGGGCTGGTGTTTTCCGTGATCGGGATTGTTGGCGTAATATATTACAAGGAAGATTTTGCCGCAGTTGGGACCATCACCGGCATAGCGATTTCGCTTGCTGCGGCTTTTATGTGGGCGGTATATACGCTTTCGGTGAGGGTCGCCTTTAGAGGTTCTGACTCTCGCGTCGGCTTTTCTATTGTCTGCATCTACACGGTGGTGGGACTTTTTGTGCCGGCGATTATCTTTGGCAAAGTTGGGCAGTGCTTAAAAATGGGGGCAGGGCCTTGGATGACTGTTGTGATTTCGGCGGTAATTTCTATAGCATTAGGGCATGTACTGTACTATGCCGCGGTCAAACGCATAGGCGCAACTATTCCTACGCTCGTGATATTGGCGCAGCCCTTTACCGTACTTTCGATTTCCAATATTGCCTTCGGTGAAACCTTGAATCGCTTTCAATTGCTTTTTGGATTGGTTCTGTTAGCTGGCTCAGCCCTTGCTATATGGGCTCAGCAACACCTAAAGCGTGACTCGTAAGCCTTAAATAACGACATTTCTTTCATAGCACCTTGATTCTTATCGGAATCGGATATTTCACCAGATTTTTCTTGATTTAAAGCGTGAAAAAATATATAATAATAAAATCATTTGGGGGATTTGTAAGATTTTTCATTCACTAAGTCTGGGCTGTAACTACTTTTTAGTTTGTGATATTTGTTAAATCGGCGTCCCGGCATAACACAGAAAGAAAAACATTAATCACTTTCTCAGGGGGGATAAAATGAATCTGTTACAGACCGAATGCGAAGAAAGGAACGTTGCCGAATTTGAGAAAGATAAATGCGATGAGAAGAAAGGGATTAAGAAAGTTTGTGTCATTACTAACGGATGTCCGGAGAATCGCATTGATTGCTCCAGGATGCAGGGGTTTTTGGATGACAACGGCTATATTGTCACAGCCGACATCCAAGATGCCGACGTCGTTGTTTTTAATGCCTGTGGACTTACTTGTGCTACGCAGGAGTATTCTGTAGAAATAATAAAATTTATACAGGCTCAAAAGAAGCCATCTGCTGAGCTGGTCGTATGTGGGTGTCTGCCCAAAATCAATATGCCCCGCCTAAGAGAGGTCCATCAGGGTTTCACTTTCGAGCATGAAATTGAGCAGATAGGCGAAATCATCAAAACCCAAACAGATACTCAGGACGCTTACGCAAACAACCTGGCGCCCCGAGCGCATGTGCCGACCTCTCGAAGATTGCGTCTTCCAGATTTAAAAAAGATAGCAAGCCTTATGACAATAAAGGAAAAGCTGACAAAGCCCTATTACGACCATCTCGACAGAGAAATCAATGTCTTTCGTCGGCAAAGTTTCTGTATTAAAGTATCAACCGGCTGTCTAAATACCTGTGCTTATTGCGCAGTAAAAATTTCCCGTGGGGAGCTGAAAAGCAAACCTATTAGTAGAATAGTCGAGGAATTCGAAGAAGGGCTGGCAAAAGGTTACAAGGAGTTTTCTTTGCTCGGGACAGATGTGGGAGCATACGGCAGAGATAAGGGTAAAACTTTAGTTGACTTACTTAGAAAGCTGGTAAAAAGAAAAGGTGATGCGCAGCATGGCTTACGCCATTACACAATCAGGATTCGAAATATTCAGCCGAGGTTTTTACTTGATATGTTGCCGGAGTTCCGAGATATCCTCCGAACCGGAAAAATATCATACCTCAGCTCGGCAGCGCAGTCCGGCAACAATCGGATACTCGGACTAATGAAAAGGGGTTATAAAATAGAGGACTATAAAAAGGCGATCCTTAGCTTAAAAAAAGAGTTTCCGAAGTTACAGATACGTACACAAATTATGGTCGGCTTTCCAAGCGAAACAGAGGAGGAATTCGAGGATTCACTGAGATTGCTTGACGAGATAGATTACGATTTTGTTGAGGTTTATCAGTTCCAATCCAGGCCTAATACCAAGGCAGCGGGAATGAAAGACCAGGTCCCTGCGAAAATCAGCAGGCGTAGATATCATAAGGCGTATATGAAAGCACTATCTAATCTCAAGAGAAAAGACCTTAGAGAACAGGTTGTTTAGCTTCCTTCAAATGTACCTTTATTCGTAAGGGGGGTTGTAAGGCAGAGGCACATGCACAGTCCTAGGGACTCCTTACGGAGAACACCCAAACAATAGGGGCCTATACCGAATCAATAGATATAAGCCCCAAACTGGTCCCGTTAGAAATCCCAGCTCGTTCGTATAACTTGTGCCCGATAGCATTAGGATTTCTAACGGGACTGGTGCAATACCTCCAGCTATTTAGCCTGTGCTAGCCCAACCACTATTCCGCAGGCGGAGGAAGATGTAGCCTGATATCATCAATGTACAAATCACCTGAACCGCCCGACTGCGGATTGTCTCTATCACCGACACCAATAGTTATCTTATCGATAGCCTGCATATTCACGCCGGTAAAGTCTGCAAGCGGAATATTCCACTCAGTCCAGCTTCTCGTGGCAGATATAGCCGGATCAGGATGTTTGATCTCTGCACTGTTGCCGGCGCTATCGGCCAGAACTACATACATCGGTTCGGCAATGTTACTCTCTATACCAATGTCCTGCGACAGCCAGTCGCCTGTAACCGTACCGGATATGGTAACGTTAGAGAATTCGGCTGTGCACGTTGCATCGACGTTATGGCCGGTCAGGCATAAGCCTACATAAACATCCATAAGCATAGGCATATTCACAGTCTCCAGTGTTGTCCAGGTAGCTCCGTTAGCTGAATATTGTCCAATAAAGGAGTTACCGGCGCGGATTAATCTGACCCATTGTGGAGCTGTGATCCCGGCTTCCGTGGTGTCTTCACTATTAGCATTTACAAGAGGCCGACGCTGGTAGGAAACTCCACTCTCAGGCGTGACGACCATCGTAGCATGTGTGGAACCGGGTTCCAGAGTCTGGCGGATCATCACTCCCGCCTTTGCCCATGTATTGGTGTTATCGATGCTGACCACCTGAGCTGTTATACTTCCAACGCCGGAGAGCCGCTTGTAGGCAAAGTGGAACTGGTCAGCCGTATCCCAGATGTCCGCACCGGCGGCGGTCATTGTAATTGGCGGCCCAGCCGTGAAGCTGCCGACAGATACCGGTAGGCCTCGCAGCCATAGTGTTAAGGAATTAACTCCTTCTCTGGTCCAATCCTGCGGAGCCTGCCACGAACGTTGAGCCTCGGAATAAAACAGTGTCCCAGTCTTCTCAAGGCTGGTGTCCTCATTCACAGTACCATCGTTGTCGTAACGCATGTACATAGATTGATATCCGGTGTGAACTATACCTCGCTCAGTAAATGGAGGATCAAAGTGACCCACAGTCATACCAGTATTATTCACATAATAGTCCACCCATGTATCGTATATTCTGTTACCGACGTCGTTATAGTCTTCAAAGTCGTCCACGACAAGAAAGTTTCCTGTTGTAAAGCTCTGAGCAGAGCCTTGCCACAGCTTATCAGGATGAGCATTATTGACCTCATCGACTCGCCAGTAGTATGTGGTATTTAGTTCAAGAACCCCGGGTGGGTCATAGCTATTAGCATCGAGAGGCTGATTGCCTTTGAACTCTGGATCTGAGGTGCCGGCATCGTTAACATCGTCGTAATCTGTGCCGAAGTACACATCATGCGAAGCCGCATGGTTACCTGCACGCCAGCTCATATCTGCATTTCGGTACACATCTGTTGCTCCGTTTGTCGGGCTTAGATGGGTCGCATATCGGCTGGCGGCATAGCGTAGCCTGACGTTGTCCATAAACGCTACTGCGGCCCAGTTATCGGGATTGTCAGGGTCAGGATTAAAGTCCTCTCCATGTATCGAGAACACAATGTCATAAATAGTATCCACCCTCCTGTTATTAAGGTGGGAGACATCAATTACTATCGTATACCATTGGCCAGTTGTCGTGGGCAGATTGCTGCTGTCACTATGAGCAGGCTTAAAATTCCAATCAAAGATTCCCAGGGAGTGCGGCAGGGGACTACCGGGTGCATAGTAAATATCAAAGACCATTTCATCAAAGCCGTATAAATCATATCTAAAAGGAGGTGATGAGTTTTCGAAAGTACAGCCATGCTCGACCTCCAGGTCCTGTTCGTTAGTCCACTTCAGGCCGAGGACGTTGCTGCCATCGGTGGCTTCTGGTACAACAACATCTTCCCATGTTGAACCACCCACAAGCTTGTCCTCAAGCGTGAGGCTGCTGTCACCATCCCCAGTGATCACTATACCCGTATACAATTGGTAATGGTTCTCAGAGTCCTCATAGCTGACGAGAGGAACCTCGACGTACTCTCTCGGGGCTGTCTTAAAGCTCCAGATATTGCCTTTCCAGATGTTGGAGCCGGCCTCGTCGATCTCGTCAATCCGCCAGTAGTAAGTCTTTCCATGTTCGAGAGTGCCTGGATCATAGATAGTGTCTTCGAGAGATTTATTGACTTTAAACTCAGCCGAAGAGCTTGTTGCATCGTTGACATCGTTGAAATCGGTGCCGAAGTACACATCGTGCGAAGTCGCATAGATACCTGCGGTCCAGCTAAGCTCTACATTCGGGTCCATTGATACTGCTTTGTTAATAGGAATCGGACTCAACGCTTGTACTTGTTCACGGAAACGCAGCCACATGTTGTCAGTGTATAGTACGCCGGCCTTGTCGGCCAAACCCTCAAAAAGGAAAGCTAAGAGATAGCTTATATTGTTGTAGTCTATGCCGCTGATATCCATCTCAATCGTATGCCACCGGCCTATTCCAATGGGAACCGAAAGCGCGGGGGCCCACCACGCTGCAGGCTCATTACTCCATATTCCAATGGTTGCCGGTTGGGCGCCCGGCTCAGCAAACCAAACATCGGCTGTGATTAGATTATAGGGAGCTAAGTCTAATCGACGGGTTTCCCACTCATGCCATATCTCGATTTTGAATGGCATTGAACCTCCGCTTTCGTCGGTCCATACCCACTTAAGGATATAGTCGCCATCGGTGGCTGAGGGTGCACCACTTACACCACCCAGCACCCTCGTGATCGTGAGGGTGGGATCCTTACTTGGATCCGTCCTGAATGAAAGGTCGGTCATCTCACTGGGCTCGTAGCTGGCGAGAAGCTCATCAGCAGATACCGGCACGGCCAGACTCAGCACCAAGACAAACGGAATTAGATATCCTTCGACACGGCTCAGGACAGGAATCAATCCGCCACAGTAAGTCTTCGGTTTTCCACACATAATATTCCTCCTTCACACTTCATAAAAGTGGTTACAATTGTGTTTTGGCTACACATAAAAAACATTTGTTGCCTTCAACAAGTAGCAAGTATTACAGTATAGCTTAAGCACGAAATCCAAAATCTAAACAACATCAAAATCCGAATTTCAAACTTGTGGTGAGGGCTTCGACTAAGCTCAGCCGAAAGTCCTTGTCGAATCCATGTTCAAAACGTTTAGAATACCGGCTTACACGGCAACCAACACAACTCTGCATTATTACTCAACTTCCTAATGGGAAAAAGGAACTTTCTTATACGACACGATTTGTACTGCCCTCCTTCAATAGTCCCATATGTACCGTCAACTGTGATGTAAACATATCACCTGCCGTACCGCCCCTTGTGGAATTTATCTGCTCGTAACAACAAAATCCATAGATTTCGACGTATAAATTTATACCAAATCAGCGCCCTCAATTCAAGAAAAACTTTCAATTTATTATAGGACTGAAATGGGTTTAACTTTACGTGCTGGTCTTGGCCTTTCTTATCGGCTTTTGCTGAGCGAATCGGCTGATATTGCGAATTGCCTGTCGCAAACGCTGCTCATTTTCCACAAGAGCAATACGCATATAGCCTTCGCCGTTTTCGCCGAAGGCTCTGCCCGGAGCGATTGCAACCTCTGCATGTTCCATTAAGTCCATCGCATAGTCAATTGTGCCTTTACTTCGTATTTGCTCCTCGGGCACCTTTGCCCATACGAACATTGAGGCCCGTGGCTTTTGAACTTCCCAGCCGATCCTTAAAAGGCCCTCACAGACAACATCCCGCCGGGAGCGATACCTTTCGTTTTGAGCGATTATATCCTGTTCACATTCCCGCAAGGCGATGATGTCGGCAATCTGTATAGCCTGAAAAATACCGTAATCATAATAACCTTTTATCGTTGCAAGGTAATCTATCATATCCTTATTGCCTGCAACGAAGCCGGTGCGAAAACCTGCCATATTGTAGGGCTTGCTCATCGTAATAAATTCGACGCCGATGTCTTTTGCGCCTTTGACGGAAAGAAAGCTCGGCGCTTTATAGCCGTCAAAACAGGTTTCTCCGTATGCAAAGTCATGTATGACTGCTATTCCGAATCGTTTAGCTACATCCACGACGGTCTCAAAGAAGCCCTGCTCGACGGTCATTGTGGTGGGATTGTTTGGGAAGTTTAGAATCAGCAGCTTAGGTTTCGGATACAGGCGCTCGCAGACCATAGCGATAGTATCGAGAAACTTTTGGTCGTTGCCTAAAGGCACTGTTATCACGTTTGCACCGGCTAATGCGACAGCGTAATTATGTATAGGAAAGGATGGGTCCGGCACGATAGCTGTGTCGCCGGTCTGCAACATAGCCAGGCACAAGTGGCTGAAACCCTCTTTTGAGCCGATACAGGCCAGCACTTCCGTCTTCCAATCCAGTTGCACATTCCACTTGTTCTCGTATTTTATTGCTATTTCCTTTAACAAACCCTTAATGCCTCGTGAAGCGCTGTATCGGTGGTTCCGTTTGTCCCGTGCCGCTTCGCACAGTTTGTCAATCGCAATCCTCGGTGCTCCATCGGAGGGATTACCCATGCCGAGGTCGATAATATCCGCACCTTGCTGGCGTTTAACCAGTTTTAACGCGTTCAGCCGCCCGAAGAGATAGGGCGGCAAGCGCTTTATTCTCTGTGCAGGCTCAATCTTAAACTCAGTCATTTTTTATCCTTCAATTCCAACTGTAGACCGCGGATTAGCACGGATTATGTTGATTAAAATCTGTTAAACCTGTGTGGAACCCCGCATAGCGGGAACCCAAATCCGTGATTACCAATTACCAATATCGAATAATTTACACCAATCAGACAAATTTTCAAGCTAATTTACCCCGTTGGAATGCCCCGTGGCTTGCCACGGGGATGAAAATATTTAATTCTTTTTATAGTAAACGCGAAGTTTAATGCCCAGTGTGAGTACCGTTAGAAGGGCAAAGAGCTTCTAACAGGGTTTACCCTTATATACAGCAATTGGTGTGCTTGTCATAGCAAAGAGGATTTTTATCGGCCATTGTTGAAGTCAGCATTAAATAATGAGACCCATTTTACTTTATTACTCTTGTTTTCCAGCCGATATAACTACTGTAAAAAACTCATATTTTAATTGGCGAGAGAGAACCATCCAGCACCCGACATGCACCACTTTGCCGAAAGGATGCCAGCGGTTGGTGTGACGAGATTCTCAGCTATAAAAAGGGTCATTAAATTTATGGGAGGCCAAATATGTACAGCAAAGAAGTAACGATTAGTGTAGCAGAAGTCACTCTTACAAAAGGAAAGAAAAAATCTATTAGGATTAATGTTGACGGGCAAAATGTGAATATCCCTGTGGATGAGCAAATCTACGCTTACTTCAATGAGCAGTTCTTGCGACCAAACCCTACTAATATTCAGCGAAAGAGATTTGCGACAATCATGAATATATTGCGGTCTGCCTATCTTAAGGGTGTAAATGATGGAAGGAAACAGACGTAAAGATCGAATATGGTACTGTATTTTGAACGTTCCTTATGCAGCGAAGGAGTAAATAGGGACGTTTACCTGTTCGAGGATTCATCTATAACCAATAATATGTGCTAAGAAGGAAAACGAGGCCGAAGCTGAGAATAAACAAAAATAGAAGAACTGAATAAGGTAACATCAATCGGTAAACGTCCCTATTAAAAGCTAGGAGAAACGCAAGAGACTGGACGAGTATTGAAGAAGGCATAGATGTGAATGATCGTAAAATAACAAGTAAGGATCTATTATGGCATTATACAACTCCTGAAGGATTGACTGGAATTATCGAAAGCAATTCCCTTTGGGCAACAGATGTTTTTTACTTGAATGATTCATCAGAGTTTATGCATGGAATCAATATTGCTCGTGAGATTATTAAAAAGGAGATTTCTTCATTAGGTGAAGACGAAGAGAAACGTCTGGAGAGATTCGATAGAGATTTATCATTTATTGGCCCCGATCATAAAAGACCTGTTTATGTTTGTTCGCTCTCGAAAGTTGAAAACGAACTAAGTCAATGGAGGGCCTATTGTCGTGAAGGAGGCTTTTCGATAGGCTTCCCTCATCAAGGCCTTGTTGATACAATAAAAGGTCAGCACTTTGAGCTTAAGGAATGTGTCTATGATAATAGCGAACAACAAAAAATAATTAAGCAACTAATCAATTCGCAAGTCATGCCTTATATCAAAAACCCTGAACAATTTTCAAGAATTCCATGTACTGAGCAGATGATTTCAAGCATTGTATGTCGTGGCAGTAATAAGTTTCTATCGGAACTTTCTTCAACCTGTTCAACTTTAAAACATCCTTCTTTCGAAAGAGAGAAAGAATTGCGGTTAGTATTTGACCATAGATATGCCTTTGAAAAAGACGAAAACGTCCAAAATAAGATAAGACCGAAATTTCGCACAAAAAACGGTTTGATAATCCCTTATATTTCTATAAAGCTTTCTGAGAATGAAGATTTTTGGAGGCAGGTTAGGATTATCATCGGTCCAACCAAATATGAAAAAGAACTTAAAGGTTCTGTGCATACCCTCTTTAGAAAATACCATAAAACTAGCATAAGCATTACGCACTGCGGAATACCTTTACGTGAATTATGAGCAACTTGTGCCATTGGTAAAAGCCCTAGACCCAATCACCAATCAACTAATATATCTGTGCCCTCCGTGGCCATTTTAATTGATTAGCTGGGTCGGTGCAATTTCATCGCACCTGTATTTCTTTGTAATTTCCTTCTTATTCAATCCGTAAGATAAAACTATTAAGGATTTAGATAGTTTACCTTATATACGGCAATTGGTGTGCATGTTATGAATGGTGAACCTGTCGAAACATAGGACCCGCTACGAACAAAACAATCCTTTCGGCCAATGGACTTTAGGTGGCACTGGATATACAAGTAATATCTTCACCCTTTTTTCAACAACTCACGGAAAACACTGCGCCTGAACGAATCCACATCACAGTGACGTCTCAGTACTACGCCGGGAGTCAATATAATCTTTTCTAAAAACGTACAATCAATGCCAAGCCTTCTTCTAAACTCACCGCAAAGAGGTTCATTAAACAACTTCTCAACCAGATAAAGAGCCACAGACAACGATCTGGTAGCTCCTGTTTGCTTCAACGCATCTCTGAGCCAATACTCATCAATCTCACCAGCCATGCCTCGCACTGCTTGAAGTATATCAACCAAAGGACAAAGCCTGTCAAAACAGTGGCTTGTTGCTGCATGTACTACAGCAATCAATAAAATAGATGCTGGACTTGCCTGGCCATCATCGTCCAGCTGTAGCTTCTCATAAGTTATGGAGACACCACGCCGAATTGTAGGCGAGTTAACAAGATTCCAATGCACTTCAACTCTACAGCCCGGTTGCTTCTTCCACTGCCACCCCTCCTGGCCATAATCACCGGAATACTTCATTTGGTTGTTTTCTGTATCGTAATCCAAAGACAACATCGCCTCAGTCACGTCTGTTAGTACTCTCATGGGAACAAGTATATCAACATCACTTGAAAGTCGCAGATTTTCAGTCTCATAGAGTCTCGTTGCAAATTGTGTGCCCTTAATGATAATATAAGGAATTTCCCGCCTCTTGAATTCCTCAACGATTTGCTTTTCCTGAAGAGTTAGAAGCATCTTTAGCGCTGCTCGTTTTCGAAAATTGCTTAACGCCCTGTTCGTAATAATCTCAAGCTCTTTAGATGACTCTTTACAGTTAACTATCCAATGCCACGAGGACTCTTTAGCAGATTTATACAGGTTATTAACCACACACGGCAAAACACCATGCCAGTCGGCTGATTCTATTAATTCGTTCAACTGGTATAGCTTGAGCTTTTTGGGTGGAAAGTTCGTGCTTGAATATCCCGGCTTTGCCAAGGCGAGCAACCACTCATTAACTACTCTGGACATACTCGTTACCTTTCCGGCTACGACTCGCTACGCCGAGACGAGAACAGAGCGGTAAAAATCTCATAAAGGCCGGCAACATCCGGCCCTGCACTTAGCAAATAGCAATCACACCGTCCAACTAATGACCCTAACATACGAAATGTCTCTCCAATCGCCCCTCTTGCATTAGAATCAAGTGCCCGGACGTTTTCTCCAGCCAGAAGCTTAATCGCATCAATTTTATTGAGCGGATTTATGCGGTGCTCTTTCATATTACGGTCGTCCAGAAAGATTATTACCTTTGGCTCTACTCTTATTTGACAAGCACATCCAAAATGCTTTGACATATCAACGATAACTTCATCTGATCCGATGACCGGCCTCTGTGGCAAATCCTTTAACCACTTTAACATCTCAAGAGTCTTACGATGCACTTTACAGGGCTTTTGCAAACCCCAGATAACCAGGCCATTGGCTGGGGCATTCGTTACAAAAGTCATGTCATCGGCAAGGAACTTCATCCCAGCACCACTAAGTGCCAGAGCTGTAGTGGTTTTCCCTTTGCCGCTGCCTCCTGCAATAAGAATCCCATTTTTTTCCCCCTTTTTGTTACGTACAAGACTTGCCGCGTGGATAACATGATGACCGATAGTACGCAGAAACTCCGAAAGCACCAATAGCAATGGCGTATTAGCTACGTACCATTCCTTACCTTCAATAACAGTGATTTTGGCACACCGCGATGGAATGTTAATGAACGTACTGACTACCCCCAATATATCTAACCGATGAACACCCTCACCTGTCCAGTAAACCATCCTTGTGCCGTCACGTAAGGTACCAGCCCAGAATTGACGCATACCTCTCGGACAAGCAATTTCTTTTGATACCTCTCCTCTGTTTATAACTACTTCGCATGTCTTGGCCGGTTTTTTTGATACAAACAAAAATGGTGCAAGCAATGAATCTATTTCTTGCGCTACAGGTTTTAAGTCCGTAACAACACTTAGGCTCAATCCATATACGTCATAAACACATTTACGTATCGAATAGCCAGTGCAGCTCAAAAGTCATTTCCTGATACTTATCCTGGTTAGTCTACTAGTGCAACACCTGACCCTGCAGTTTGCGGAGCACCAGTAATATCAGCAAGCTCCTCATGCTTGACCAATGTCGGCTCTTCATAAGTTCTCTTATCGGTGTCCTTCTCTTCCATTGTCCTTACTTTCAATAAGATAACCTTGAGCTTACTCAAAGTTCATACGCCTTTATACTATCTCACGGCGTAGATATCAGCTCAAAAGACATTTCCTGATACTTATATTACTGGTACAACACCTGACCCTGCAGTTGGTGCACCATTTTCAATTATATCGATAAGTTCCTCATGCTTGGTTAATGTCGGCTCTTCATAAGTTTTTTTCTCGGTACCTTTCTCTTCCATCGTCCCTACTTTCAATAAAATAACATTAGACTCAGAATTCGTAATATTTCATACTATTCCACGGTATATATGTCAAGTTTATATTAATAGGCTATCTTTTCTTGTGGATTAAAATTACTGCAACATCATCCTGGGGCTCCGGGGTTAAACTACGCCCATCACACACAACCCAACAATGGGCAATCCCCCTGTAATATTGTTTACGTGCAAAAACTCCTATTTGTAGAACTGCCGGTGCGCCGGCAAGACAAAGAAAATAAAATAGCGTAAAACTATGCCTTAAACACCTGCGCCTTTTCATCAATACCGGTTTTTTAAGACGGTTTGCCACCACTTCGCAGATATTTTCAACAGAAATGCCTTTATAAAGCTCACACCAAACAGGAGGAGTGAGAATTCTGAGCATTTGTTTTAGACCAAGGAAATTATCGAGAAATGGGATCATCACTGATACTATATAAACATGCACTTTAAAGAGCCATAATACCATCAGAAAACATACTTAATTTTCAATAACTTCCTCAATAAGTTTTTCAGACAGAAGTTTATTGGCAATAGATTGAATATCTGACGTCAGTTTTGCTCTGCTTACATCAAATTTATCTAAAAGCTTATCAATTATTCGTGCAAGGCTAAGCTGTCCATCAATAGCAAAAAGAAAAGCTGCTGTAGTATCATTACAGGAATATAACACTCCTGAGTTAAGTGACAGGATAACCGTCTCCAAACCTTGGCCGAGCGGCTGAAACGTTACATCATCTGCTATCTTAAGCATTATGCTTAAATCCATTTTGTCTTTCCAGTTTGAGCAATTACAATCTTAGGGCAAATATTAGCAAATAGATAATCTCTCTTCAAGTTAACTTTCGCAGTTTTTAAAGACCGTTAATCCGGGCAAATTCGAGAGCATAAGCCTTTTCTGGGCAATGTCATTATTTTTGTAATGTTCGAGCCATTTATCGAACATGTATAAAATTCCAAATATTGATAAAAACAAGGCCTTAAATCAGAAACAAATTAAGCTTGTACATATAGTATCAACTGATGCTGTCGTTTTAGATGAAAGTCGTTATAATTGTTTAAGTTTGGCTGACCACTTTGCAGTCGGTGATTTTTGAAAGGTGCGATTATGAGTTTAGCTGAGTACTTCCAAGCCACCGAAGGAATTGGTGTCCTGGCGACGTGCGATTCCAATGGAAATGTTGATGTCGCTATTTACGCTCGGCCCTACGTAATAGACAAAAAGACTATTGCTTTTAGCATGTCAGAACGACTTAGCTACCGCAACATTCAATCCAACCTAAAAGCCGCCTACCTCTTTATTGAGCGAGGCGAAGGGCATAAAGGCAAAAGAATATACCTGACAAAAGTTGGTGAAGAGTCAGATCCCCAGCGGATCACAGAAATAAAAGCCGAACGTCCAAGTACCCACAAATCCACCGGTGTTAAGAAGCATTTAGTATATTTTACTATTGATAAGATTCGTCCGCTCAGCCCCTCGGGCTCTCGACCGATAGGTTGAAATCCTATATTTACATCTACAATTAATCTAACAATTTTATACTCCCTTTGCCGATAAATAAAAAGATGAGACTTGTTCAAACGATACCAAAACTTATGAAGGCTCAAATGCCGCTCCGGCCAGGACACGCCGGACATACCGCTGGAGGAACAAAGATGTATATCATACCGGCAATCGACCTGATAAAGGGCAAATGTGTCAGACTTATCCAGGGCCAATATCACCGCCAGATAACATACGAGGACGACCCGGTTAAGCAGGCCAAAGAGTTCAACTCAGCCGGCGCCCGGTTGCTGCACGTTGTTGACCTGGAGGGGGCCAAGATTGGCAAGCCTGTTAACACCGATTCAATAGCAGCTATAACGGCTCTGGGGAAACTGAAAGTTGAAGTTGGCGGCGGCCTGCGCGAAGAGGCCTCCATAAAACGATTGTTCGATATCGGCGTAGAGCGCGTAATAATCGGCACTAAAGCGGTGAGTGACTTTGAGTGGTTCAGCCAAATGGCCAATAAATTCAACGGCAGGATCGTGCTCGGCTTAGACGGTCGAGGCTCGAAGGTCGCCACGCACGGCTGGACACAGGATAATCCTCAGCTTTTATTGGAGTTTGCAGCCGAGGCAGCGAAGTTGCCGCTGGCTGCGATAATATATACCGACATCACCAAAGATGGCATGATGACTGGGCCGAACTTTGAAAGAACACAGGCACTTATAGAGGTGGTGAACCTGCCCGTTATCGCTTCCGGGGGTGTAAAAAGTGTCGAAGATATTAAAAAGTTGTCCGAGTTAGGCGCAGCCGCGGCAATAATCGGTAGAAGCCTCTATGAAGGCACACTTAAACTCTCCGACGCGATAAAAGCCGCAGAATAGCAGAAGCTTATAGCCCTGAGCGACCCTTGGTAAAAAAACACATAGAGCCGGTGTTATCATTGGCACGAGAAATGATGTGCTTGTATCAAATATGTGTGGTATAATCTCTATTAAGAAGTTTTTGTTTACTTAACTTATTGCTCTGTTGAAAAGCCTCACCGTCGTTTCGACCGAAGCCCCCATTTCTGCTTTCGCAGAAAGCACGGGAGCGAAGTGGAGAAATCTGCTTAAAAAATAGATTTCTCGACTTGCCTGCGGCTCGCTCGAAATGACATTCTGAACTCTTTTCAACAAAGCATTAACTTATTAAAATGTGCTTTAGATGATTTCGTTCTTTGCTCCCACATCAAATATTTAGGCCTCCGTTAAGCCTTGTGAATAATGCTTTATGAGATAGGAGAAATGTGCTGAATTTGCTTCGAAAATTATCAGATCGGCTTGCTGCTTTGAAGGCTTTTAAAGGAGACCGCTTACAACGAAAGCCCACATCGAGCGTCGGCGGGCTGCTCCGAAGCTTCCTGTTCTTCGTCCTGTTCTATATGTACCTTTGGCTTCAAGTTGATTTGCGTCTCATCTATCATGGAGCCGGTATTATTATGAATTTCCCTTTTTTCTATAAGGGTTGGGCATTTTTTCGGGGGTTCCTCTTGTACCCTGGTGGGCCCATTGAATATTCTGCAGCTTTTCTGTCTCAGCTTTTCTACTACTCCTGGCTCGGAGCCCTTGTTGTAACAGCAGAGGCATGGGGCATCTGTGCTTGCCTGGGCTACCTTTTGAAGGTTGCGAACTGGTCGCGATTTCAGTGGGTTCGTTTCATTGGACCTCTTCTTCTGCTTATTACCTTCGCTCGTTATACGTATTTCTTTCCTACCACTCTGGCGCTGACAACGGCACTAGTATTCGTGTGCTTGTATTTGCGAATAGGGTTCCCGCAAGGCGGGGTCCCAATAGTATTGTTTGGAATTGCTGGTTACAGCCGCCTGGTTGTTTTCCTGGCGTTGTCGATCATCCTCTACTACGTTGCCGGCGGAGCATTCTTGTTCTTTGCTGTGCTTTGTGCAATTTTTGAGCTTCTCTTGAAACGCCGGTGGCACGTAGGATTGCTGTATTTGCTGTCCGCCGTAATGATTCCATACGTTGTAGGGGTTCTTGTATTTAGTGTAAGTATCATCAATGCTTTCAGCGAGTTATTGCCTATTTCCTGGAAGATTATGCATTACGAAACCCGCAGTAAGGGCGTGGCGTTTGTCTATGCGTTATATCTGCTCCCCGTGTTAGCGGTTATCGTATCTGCTATTGGCCGGAGAATCACCGAACGGGTAAGGTCAAAAATGTCAACCAACCAAGCTGAAGAGCAACCCGCAAATAGGTCAAACGTAAGCCTTGACGCACCAAGCCGAGATGAGATCATTCCTAATACCAAGCTCATTAACCTGCGATGGTTTATTGAATCAGCTATTCTATTCGTGGTCGCTTGTGCGGTTGCCTTTTATGCGCATGATGATCGGAAGAAAGCTCAGTTTGAAGTCGATTACTACGCTTGCCACAGGATGTGGCCGCAGGTGCTTGATGCCGCACAGCGTGCCACACCTAATCATTTCGTAGTCCATGCGGTCAGCAGAGCGTTGTATCACATGGGTCGGCTTGGCGATGAAATGTTCTGCTGGCCTCAACATCCCCATTGCCTTTTTTTTGGGGCAGACATGAGATACAGGTGGACCTATTGGCAGAACTTCGATGTCCATATCGATATTGGTCTTCTCAATGTGGCGGAAAATGCGTTGACCGAATGCTTGGAGGGAATCGGTGATCATCCTCTGATTTTGCAGCGGCTGGCCTTGATAAATATGGTAAAGGGAAATATCGATACCGCCCGTGTTTACCTGGGCACGCTTAGCAAGACCTTGTTCCATGCCGACTGGGCCAGGGACTATTTGGCTCGCCTGCAATCTGACCCAAATCTTTCGACGGATGGCCGGATTCAATATTTGCGTTCAGTATCTCTGGAAAAGGATATACCCACCATTTCCATACCTGAAGAAAATGTGCTTACCTGGCTCTTGGAGAAAAACGGTCAGAACCGTATGGCTTTTGAGTACTTGATGGCACTGCATCTTTTGAGCAAGCACCTTGGCAAGTTTGTAAGCAACATCGACCATCTTAAAGATTTTAGCTATCTTGAGCTTCCTCGATATTACGAGGAGGCGACTTTGGTCTATGTAGCCGGTACCGGCAAGCGAGTTTATTTGAGAGGTTATCGCACAAATCCTTCGCTGCGGCAAGAGTTCGAGGATTTCAGCCGGATATTACATAGCTATGATGGAGACAAACAAGCCGCCTATAGTGAAGTGGTGAGCAAATACCGGGACACATATTTCTTCTATTATATATATGCGTTTTCGGGAGCCGTGAAATGATTCGATGGCAAAAGGGCGAAAAGTTGGAAACTGCTCTTGCATATATTTGTCACGCGCTTGTGACTTTTGTTTTTCTTTCTGCCGTTGCCGGCAGCGCAGTAGCTATTGATCAGTTCAACGTTGTTGCTCGACCGGCAAGAATAAGTCCCGACTATAGTGACGTCGTCATACCGCCCAACATCGCACCGCTTAATTTCTTGTTACAGGAGCAAGGCTCACGGTATTTCGTCAGGATATACTCCAATAACGGTGAGCCAATCGAAATTCACAGCAAAACACCCAAAATTATTATTCCTAAAAAAAGATGGCACAAACTGCTTGATTTGAACAGGTCTGCGCAGCTAAGTTTTGATATTTACGTCAAACCACAGGCTCCGCCATCCGGTGCAAAAGTCCAGAGCCAGATGTGGCGGCGTTTTGATCCAATCACTAATAGAATCGCCAATGAAGATATAGATGGTTTTTTGGTGTATAGAAGGATTCGGCCGGGACATAGCACCTGGAGAGAAATGGGTATCTACGAGCGCAACCTGCACAGCTTTGATGAGTCACTTGTACTTAGTAACAAATATTTCAAGCATGGCTGCCTGAACTGTCACACGTTTTGCAACAACCGTACGGACAAGATGCTGATCGGTATCCGTAGTTCGGTTTACGGCAGTTCCGCTTTGTTCGTTGACGCCGACAGAGGCAGTAAAATAGGAACGAAGTTCGGCTATACCTCTTGGCATCCAAGCGGCCGGGTAGCGGCATATTCTATAAATAATGTGGTACTTTTTTATCATTCTGCCGCCAGCGAGGTACGTGATGTTATGGATCTTGATTCATCGCTGGCCTATTACCTTGTTGATTCAAAGGTAGCGAAGACATCGCCTGATCTTGCCAAAAAGGATCGGCTTGAAACGTATCCAACGTGGTCTGCTGACGGCCGTTATCTTTACTTTTGTAGTGCCCCGTTGACGTGGGAGGAACGTACTGAAATCCCTGAGCAGTATGAGCAGGTCAAATACGACCTTGTCCGCATACCTTACAACCTTGAGCGTGACGAGTGGGGTGAGCCGGAGACTGTACTCTCAGCAGACAAAACAGGTCTGTCTATCCTTCTTCCACGGATCAGCCCCTGCGGGCGATGGCTGTTGGTAACGGCGTGTGACTATGGTTGCTTTCCGGTTTATCGCCAGAGCAGCGATCTTTACATAATGGACCTCGAATCTGTAGAACAAACCGATCGCTACACATATCGTCGGCTGGATATCAACAGCGACAAGAGCGAGTCATGGCATAGCTGGTCGAGTAACAGCCGGTGGATAGCCTTTAGCAGCAAAAGGAAATACGGCATCTTTACAAGAACTTACCTCAGTTATGTGGACGAGCGTGGCAAAGCATATAAACCGATACTGCTGCCGCAGAAAGACCCGACATATTATGATTCTTGTCTTTGGACGTATAGTGTGCCGGAGCTTATCACCGAGCCTGTTCGTATGAAGAAGGAAAGATTAGGCCGCATCGCCCGAGATTCTCACAAGATAGTTGTTGAAATGCCCATCACGATGGCCACGCCCAAGGCCGGTGCGCTATCTTATCACGAAGACCCCTGGCGATCGGAGCGCGAGTAAAAGCAGGGCTATATCGAAGGATTGTGCCCAATACTCGTTGGTTTATTCAACCAATTTAACCAATTATCAATTAACCGGTTATACGATTCATACAAAATAAAATTTTTTCAAATTAATCTTCTGTTGATGAAGTTTCCCCGGACTGTGTAATTTTAGAGTAACATTCGGCAGGTCCTATTATTGATTTTTCGATACCGTTTTCAAAGAAAAACTGCCGGATATCAGTGCAAAGATGGCATTTGCTGGCGTAGGCCTTTGCTTTTTTATAGCCCAATTTTGTAGCTTTATCCAGCAATCCGGAAGGGCCATGTTTAAAAAGTGTGCTGATAAATTCATTTCTTGCCGGATGGAATTGCCTCCAGATGTCCTCAAGCAGCGTTTGGTTAATGTTGTCGATAATGATGCCGCTGCATGTGCCGCTAAAAACATTGCCGAACGGGTCGATATGGACACCCTTAGCGGCTAAGAAGCTTGAGTTACAATTGATCGAGGCAATGGATTCTATTGGTGTTGAAGCAACCAGCTTTGCTAATTTGCCACCCGCCTGGCCAGTAAACCGACAAGGGTAGTCTTTTATTGCGGAGATATATTGTTCTTTGCGCTCGGCAGGGCGGAGGTCTTTCATTCTGACAGGATTTTCCAGGTACTTTCGCCAGCGGACCAGCACACGCTCGGGACCTAAAATATCGGTAGCTACGCTTGCCAATCGGCGAACCGGCTCTATATCAATATATTCCTGATGAAACGGGTCAGTGCTGATTTTGAGCCGCTTCATTCCAAGCTCGTCGAGAGTTTTTAGATGCTGGCTTATAATTTTTTCGTCTGTAGCCCAAAAGCCATTTGTCTCTACAAAATCTACTTTGCCGAGGTTTAGTTTTTTTGCCTGCTCTAAGATTTGCAGAAGATGCTCCCAATATAGAAACGGTTCTCCACCGGTTAGATGTATTCTGGCGTTTTCGCCTGCAAGGATCTTAAGAGACTGCCATGCACTAATCGCAGTATCGATAGGCATAAGGCCGTTCTTTTGGGGCGAGCAATTGTAATAGCAAAATTCACATGAGGCATTACACTTGTATGTCAGCAGAAGTCCCGCTGAACGCCAGAGCTTAAACTTTGGCTTCTGCCGGGCAACCTGTTTGTTGTAAATGTTTTCGGATAACTCGTACATTGCCTCAAAAATTTCTAAGCCCGCGTAAAACGTGTGTGAAAACCCCCCAATAAATTGGGGGGCTAAACCCGTCTCGAGTTGGGTCGAGAAATATCTGCTGTATTTAGCCCCCAGTTTCACTGGGGGTACTTTCCCCTTTTTTCAAATGGATCTGTAGTACTGTTATATCGGCGGGCGTTATGCCGCTTATTCGAGAGGCTTGAGCGAGCGTGCTCGGCCTAAAAGCCGACAGCTTTTCCTTCGCTTCTGCCCGAAGGTGCGTAATGCTGTTATAATCCAAATCCAGCGGAACCTTTTTGGCCTCCAAGGCCCTCATGCCAGCTACCATGCGCTGCTGCTTGGCTAAATATCCTTCATACTTGGCATCAATAATCGCCGCCTGCAAAACTTCTCTATCGAGATTCATCTTTTTAACTTCAGGAAGCTCGACCCGTGAGATAGCCAACTGCGGTTTTGGCCTGATTCCCAAGTTATTTATCTCACGGGTTGAGGCCAGCGTTTCTGCAATAGTATTTTGCGGCTGACGAAGCTGCTGCCATAGACTTAGTCCATCAGAGCGGGTACTCATCAAGAAATTTTTAAGTGTATCAATGTCCCCGACTTTTTTTTGGAACTTCGCCCATCGAATTTCATCCACAAGTCCGACCGATTTGCCAATCGGCGTTAATCTTCTATCCGCGTTATCAGCCCTTAGGGACAAACGATACTCTGCTCGTGACGTGAACATCCTGTAAGGCTCATCAATTCCTCGTGTTAGCAAATCATCTATCATCACGCCGATATACGCCTGGTCTCTATAGAGGATAATTGGGTCTTTATTTTGCAGCTTTCTTGCTGCGTTTATGCCGGCGATAATTCCCTGGCCGGCTGCCTCTTCGTAGCCGCTGGTTCCGTTTATTTGTCCCGCTAAAAACAAGCCTGAAATCTTTTTTGTCTCCAGATTTGACTTTAATTGCATCGGCGGACAGTAATCGTATTCAATGGCATAGCCGTAATGAACAATCCGAGCATTTTCGGTACCCGGCAGCAGCTTCAGCATTTGCTGCTGTATATCCTTTGGCAGCGAGGTACTGATGCCGTTGCAGTATATTATTTTTCTTTTTTCTTCCTCCGGCTCAAGGAACACCTGATGGTGCTGCTTATCGGCGAAGCGCACAATCTTTGTTTCTATACTTGGACAATATCGCGGGCCAACGGATTGTATCTGTCCTGTGTAAAGTGGTGCACGATGCAGATTGTCTCGGATTAACTTGTGTATCTTTTCATTCGTGTACGTTATCCAGCAGGGGGTCTGCGGCCGATTTATTGTGTCACTCATAAATGAGAAAGGTACCGGATCTTTGTCACCGTATTGGATTTCAAGTTTATCAAGCTCAACTGTTGCAGCATCTAATCTGGCAGGTGTGCCGGTTTTCAGCCGTCTAAGTTCTAATCCTATCTGCTCGAGGCTTTCTGAAAGTTCGTTAGCTGCCGGATCGCCGAGCCGACCGCCGGGGAACTGCTCAGTCCCTATGTGCATTAGTCCTCGAAGAAATGTTCCTGTTGTTAAGATTACTACCGGAGCTTTATAAGACAGGCCAGTAGAGCATCGAACGCCGCGCACTTCGTCCTTATCGGTTATAATCTGCGAGGCAATCGCCTCAACGATATGCAAATTTGGCATCTGCTCTAATTGGTACCGCATATAGTTCTGGTATTTATATTTATCAGCTTGTGCTCTTGGAGCCTGTACCGCTGGTCCTTTAGAGCGGTTGAGCAGACGAAACTGGATGCCGGTTTCATCTATCGCCAGTCCCATCAGTCCGCCAAGCGCATCGACTTCGCGCGCAATTTGTCCCTTTGCAAGGCCGCCGATAGCCGGGTTGCAGCTCATCTTAGCTATCGTGTCTTTGCTGATGGTTATAAGGCAGGTTTCGGCGCCGATTTTGGCAGCAGCATAAGCTGCTTCGATACCAGCGTGGCCTGCCCCGATTACAATACAATCGAACTCGTTTGTTTTCATTAGCAATATAACACAGCTTGTCATTCCCGTGAAAACGGGAATCAAAATTCACCGAAATCATTTCTGGATACCTGCTTTCGCAGGTATGACAAGTCGAATCGGTCAGATTGAGTAACCAGTATATCTTTTTGAACTTTTTAATCAAGGATTGACAATCGATGCTATTTCTCTTGTAATGATTATGGCATAGGAAAGGAGTGTATATCAAATTCGATTAAAATATATCTAACTCGGTCAGGGCGTCCGTCGAAGCTCAGCCCTGCCGTAATCGCTAGTGGTGTCTTACACAGAAACCAGATCAAACATAGTTTGTCCTCAAAGATGAAAAAGGATAATCAATTTTATCGTGACATGCAGCACTATATCGCAGTTACGACTGTTGGGCCATCTGTACTTAGGAATCAGGGTTCAGAAGGCGTGATCAAAGCTGCTCAGAAACATCTTGCCGTAATCAATCTCGGGATATTCCAAGCCAAAGATGAAGCCGATTTTCTCCGCGTCCTCGACAATCAAACCGAGAGACTCAGAGACACGCTCCCACAGGGAGCACAGCACTGGGGTTCCGCACGCAAGGCGCTCAACTTGTTTCTGAGAGACATCTGCTACAATCGGTTCCTCTGTGAATTGTACAAGCTTTCAGATTCGGAGGAATGGATGGAGATTCCTCTCGACAGACTCATCGCCACCGCTTTGAAACGAAAAGGGAAGCGAGGAGAATTGCCTCGCTGGCCAGGACTCAAGAGACTGAATTCTGACGTCAGTTTGAGATTCCAAGCATTCGCAAAACAGATTGCTTCAGAACAAGGAATCTCGCGTGTCCATCTCGATATGCGTCTATGGACTGAAGAAAGAGAAAAGAACGGCAAACCGCACGCTCCAGGTTTCGGCTCGTAAACTTGCTGAACCTGAGCGTGGTCATGTGCCTTGAGAGATTGAAATAGAAGACAATCCAGCAATGGCAGTCCGCCCGGCAAGTAAATCCCACATATACAAAAGGAAGAATAAGAAAATATTTGATTGACAATAGATACTGTTATGGTATAATTATTATACCATGGAGTTTGAATTCGATTCCAAAAAGAGTCAGAGCAATAAGAAAAAACACGGGATTGATTTTTGCCAAGCTCAGGCACTGTGGGATGATTCCGATTTAATTGAGATTCCCGCAAGAACGAGCGATGAGCCAAGATTTTTGGTGATTGGGAAGATTTCAGGAAAGTATTGGTCAGCGGTCATTACCTATCCCTCGACTGCGCTCGGGACAGGTCGGCGTGAAAAGATAAGGATTATTTCGGTACGACGCTCCAGAAAAGAGGAGATTGATATTTATGAAAGCTAAGGAATTCGACAAGAAATTTGATGATGGCAAGGACATTTCTAAATACTTGGATATGTCAAAAGCCAGAAGGCCTGGACAAGAGCAGAAAAGAGTAAATGTTGATTTTCCTCTGTGGATAGTCCACTTATTAGATAAAGAGGCAAAACGCCTGGGCGTGCCTCGACAATCCATCATCAAAGTGTGGGTAGCTGAACGCATAGAAAAAGTCTCATCTTAAACATCTGAATCTAACTATCTGATTTTTAAGAACTTATATGGTATTTCTATAGCGGAGGTGATTAGAAAATGAAAAAACGCTATCAGTTGCCTATACTAATAGAAAAAGATGAAGATGGCTTTTATGTAGTTGAATGTCCTGTATTTTCAGGATGCTACAGCCAGGGGGAAACCATAGACCAAGCCCTAAAAAACATTCGAGAAGTAATTGACTTATGCCTCGAAGAAAAAGAAAATAAAGAAGCTCTTAAAAATTTCCAGCCCCAGGAATTAAGCTTCTATACAATGTCTTATGCCTAAACTATCTACCGGCACCACAGGTGTGCCGGCTAATCCGCGTCCAAAGTTCTTCTACCGTCACTGTCCCTTTTCCGTTAAAGCAACGGCTGATGCTATTACAAAATTTGCTGTGTGTGTAATGCTGATACTTATATGCTTAATGCCGAGTTTCTCGGCAAGTTTTTCGACTTCGCCGCTGAGCGTCACCTCCGGCTGACCTGCAGGATTGTTTACTACTTCAATATCCGTCCAGGCGATCTTTCCGCGCCAGCCTGTCCCCATCAATTTAAGAACAGCCTCCTTCGCGGCAAAACGGCCAGCCAATTTCTCAACCTTATTCTTATTTGCTTCGGCGTATGCCTGCTCGGCAGCGGTAAAAACCCTGCTAATGAAACGCTCGCCGTGCCGCTTTATCATCTCTTCTATCCGCGGACAATCCACAAGGTCTATTCCATGTGCTACAATTTTCATCTGTCGTCCTTGATTGGGTATCGGCCAAAACCCCGCGTGAAACGCGGGGCTAAATGTTTAGCCCCCCAGTTTCACTGGGGGGTCTTCCTTCATTTGGTAAATTTTATATAAGCAAGAATCTATAAACTCACCCATTTTATCCGGTTCTAAATTCTGCATAAGTTCGGCATCAAGTTTATCTAAAGCTTCCCGCTGGCGGTCAAAGATAATCTTTTGCTTTAGTTGTTCCTGCACCTTTTCAAACGGCTCGTAGCTTTTTGAGCGTTTCTTTTCCAGCTTCATTATAAAAATATGTCCCTCTGTTTCAATCGGCCCAGCTATTTGGCCTGGCTCAATCTTTTCAGCCTCAGCCGCAAGGATGTCATACGGTTTAATCAATGACTCCGGTTGAACCGGCTTCCACAATCCGCCGAACTCTTGTCTGTGTCCATGAGAATATTGTTTGGCCAATTCTCCAAAATCTCTGCCAGCCTCTATTTGTTTGACCAGTTTATTAGCCAGCTTTCTTGCTTGTTCGAGCGGATACGCCTCGACCGAGCGACTCGACTGAGCTCGTCGAAGTCTCGTCGAGGTCTGGTTCGGGTCTGCTATCTCCGGTCTTACCGGCTGGATATCAATCAGGCGAAACTCTAACCTCGCCGGTGTAAGGAAAGATTGCTCCTTGATGCGATTATAGCACTCGATCAATTCCGTATGTGTGACAGGCTTATTATCAAGCAGCTTCGATGATATATACCATTGGGTGAGGATGAATCTTTTCCGATTTTCTTTAAGTTTCTGCCGATCCATTCCCATTTGTTTAAGTTTCTCTTCAGCCTTGGCCTCGTCACCTCCGAAATCCATAAAGAACTTTCTAACTTCTGTCTCTGCTGCTTTTTCCAGAGCTTCATCAATATTTTTTGGGGTATTCATTTTGGCTTCGTGATAAAGCAGAATCTCGGATATTTTGTTCATAAGAATTTTTTCAATTATCGGCCAAGCCTCTTTTTGGAATTCCTCTGGACTGCCTGTTTTTGCGATCGGCTCGAGAATTTCTATTGGTGACACAAATGCCCTGTTCATTTCTATCGGTGACTCAAGAATTTCTCTGCTGGTTATAACCTCACCGCTTACCACCAGCACAGCCTCGCCGGCCGCTTTCGAAGCAGTTATCCTCCGTGCGATCGCAATATGCCCTGATTCGGCGGATTGATTACTGTTCCGACAACCGCCTATCAGCAAAAATATTAAGATTGATAAAAAAGCGCATTTACGCATATCTATAGAACTTTACATTACAAATGAAACATATCATTTGTCCGTCTTTCCTTTAACGTGATATACCATAAGAAACAGCAAGGCTCCTAATGAAAGTGTGGCAGCAGGTATACCGGTACCACGAACCCAGTAAACCAGGAAGTGTGCTGTACCTTTGGTTGTAATCTGGACATAGTACTTCCCATTGTACACTGATTTATACCTCGATTTCGCTTTCGCTTCCCAATCTTGGTCTCCAGCCTTGATTATTGTTTGCGACCCATTACCAATACGCACTTCCCGCACATCGGGATTTATGAGTTGTTGGTACTCGTCGGCAGTGAGTACACAAACTTCGTAGTCGGCTGGATTCAGGTTGCGATTCTGGCTGTGATATAACCAGAGTCGCATGGAGAGCCATTGCCAGAAAAGGGATACCAAAAGAGCAAGTAGGCACCCAGTTGCAAAAAGTACAAATCGCTCTTTTTTCATATTTCGTCTCCTTATCAATCTGGCGACCAGGAAAAATAACTGTTCGAAACTAAAAGACTTATCCCGCTGATATATCTGGGTTGCCTCTTAGACCGATTTCATCAGCCACTTCGCGCATGCCCATAATGGCATCCTCGATAAGCTCACCTAATTCAATGCCCAGCATTTCGGCTCCTTTTTCGATTACATCCCGGTTTACACCCGCCGCAAAGGATTTGTCCTTCCACTTCTTTTTGACGGATTTAGGTTTCATATCCATCACACTTTTACTCGGCCGTACAAGCGCCGTAGCGACTATCAGCCCGACAAGCTCATCGATTGTGTAAAGGACTTTTTCCGGCTCACTTTTCGGTTCAACATCGGTGCATATACCCCAGCCGTGTGACATAATTGCCCGGATATAATCATTCGGCCAGTTATGTGCTTTGAGAATCTCTTCAGTCTTGTGACAGTGTTGTTCTGGAAATTGCTCATAGTCCAGGTCGTGAACTAATCCGATAATACCCCATTTTTCCTCGTCCTCGCCTCGTTTGCGGGCCGAATAACGCATCACCGCCTCAACAGCAAGGGCGTGCTTAATCAAACCTTCGTTTTTGTTGTATTCTTTCAGTAGCGACAAGGCTTGCTCGCGCGTTGGTTTAACTTCTGCCATAACTTGCTCCTCAATACCACAATAACCAGCTTCTTTGGACTTGATAGCTATGAGTAGCTTAATCTAAAGCAAAAAGCACAAAATTACAATTTCTATTTTCCGTGTTCTGCATTCTGTCGGCAAGGTCCTCAGAGACGTTCTTGAGAAAGAGTTCATAAGGAAAAAGGTTGAAATATGTGACCTGAGTTCCGCGACGATTTTCATCACCGGCTATTTTAGTTTATATTGACTGTTCAATACAGGACATCCACATAAACCGGAAAATGGTCACTGTAGGTTGCTTCAAATTGCTTATGAGTTTCGCCAAAATACTCCGGGCGAATCACATAAGAAGAGGGCTTCCTCAGACTCGGTTTTAAAGATACGGTCACATAAATATGATCTATGTTTATACCTCTGAAGCAGGTGACATTTCCATTCTCTTTCGCAAGCAGACTCAGCCTGCGCTCTTGCTGCAATGACATATGAGGTGAGTCTGGCGGCTCTCCATTGAAATCCCCCAGCAGGATAATATCCCTGCTTTCTCCCTTTGTCCCCAAAAGTTCCTGAACCTTTGTGCGAAGCCAAACCCCCTCTTTTTTTCTGACAAGACTGTCCTGCCAGTGACAATGTACGCTAATAACTCGAAAAATTTTACCCCGTCGGCCAACCGGGCAAAACACTCCGCTCACCGGACTGCGAAAATCAACACCGGGATATTTTGCCTGGGTAGGTTCGCTCAGCCTTAGCAGCATCTCTGCCGATAATATTTCAACCTTGGCCGTATCGCACAGCAAGGCATTAGCACCCCATTTAGTCATACTCTCCTTTATTGCATCCGGCAGACTCTTCTCTGTAATGGGATGATATATCTCCCAGGAAGAGCCCATAGCTTTTTGAATTTTCTTGAGAACCGAAATATCAGCGATCTCCTGCAGAGCAATCACCGCGGCATTAAAACCTTTAATTCTATCTGCAATGGCTAAAATTTGTTCATCGGTACGTCGAACTTCACGAGCTTGGCCACCCAGAAATTCGATGTTCCACGTAACAATACGCAACGGTTTATCGCTCCGCCCTTGAATGATTCCAGGTTCTGCACAGCTTAAGATAAACAAAAACGCTAAAAGCAACAAAGACACACATTTACGCATAGTCTAATCTCCCATTTGCAAACTCATTGTTTTTTATGTCTTCCTCGATGTCAAAAATTTTTCTCAAAACACTCATAATTGTTCTCGGCTCGAAATAACTGGCAGGCAAGCGCAGATATACCGTCTTCGGCTCCAGTATTCTAACCTTTCCTGGTATATTCTTAAACAAGAAAGCTGCTTTGCTTTTTGCATCTTTCTCAAACGAAAATACCAAATCCTGCCCTGAAGTGACAATACTTTTTATATCCTGCTTGCTTGCCGCAATTCGTAATTGGGCCAATTCCAGCAACAGTTTGACCTCATCCGGCGCAGGGCCATACACATCAGCTAATTCGCTTTCTATCTGTTTCAAATCCTCTATGGTCCGTGCAACAGCGATTTTTCGATAGACATCCATCCGGTGTCGGTCAATTGGTATGTAATTTTTCGGTATGTATGTAGCAAATCCTAAATCGACGACCGAGGTTGCTAAGGACTCTACAGGCTCATTCTTTAACTGTTTAACGGCATTTGCCAGAAGCTCGCAATACATCTGGTAGCCCACGGTCTGAATGTGCCCCGATTGTTCAGGCCCTAATATATTGCCTGCCCCACGAATCTCCAGGTCCCTAAGGGCGATTCTAAAACCAGCCCCCAGATGTGAGTATTCTTCGATTGCTTTCAGCCGCCTGACTGCTGTCGGTGTAATCGGCCGTGACATGGGCAGCAACATATATGCAAACGCCCGGTGTTTATACCTGCCCACTCTGCCACGAAGCTGGTGCATTTCAGCAAGGCCGAACCTGTCCGCATCGTTTATGAAAATCGTATTTGCATTTGGAATATCCAGCCCTGATTCGATAATGGTTGTGCACACGAGCACATCTGTTTCACCCAGGACAAAATCAATCATTGCTTTTTCAAGCTCACTTTTAGGCATTTGACCATGTGCAATAGCAACCTTTGCATCCTTGGCAAGTTTTTGTATCTCCCATGCTTTTTTCTCGATTGTCTTGACTCTATTGTGCAGGAAAAATACCTGTCCCTGGCGGTTCAACTCCCGGTAAATAGCCTTTCTAATAAGCTCTTTGTTATATGGTGTCACCATTGTCACTATGCTGCGTCTGTCCAATGGCGGTGTTGCCAGTGAGCTTATATCGCGCAGACCCAAAAGCGACATATGTAGCGTTCGGGGAATTGGCGTTGCGGTCATCGTAAGAATGTCAACATTGACACGCAGCTTCTTGAGCTTCTCTTTATGTTCGACCCCAAAGCGCTGCTCCTCGTCAATTATCAGCAGGCCCAGCTCTTTAAAACCAACATCGCCGCTTAAAAGTCGATGTGTGCCTATGAGTATATCAACTCTGCCTGTCTTTGTTCGGGCGATTATGTCACGTGCTTCTTTTAGCGTCTTAAAGCGATTCAAAACCTCGATGCAGATTGGAAAATCCGCAAAACGCTCAGTGAAGGTTCTGCCGTGCTGCACACACAATACCGTGGTTGGTACAAGCATGGCTACCTGCTTACCATTCTCTACCACCTTAAACGCCGCACGCATTGCAAGCTCAGTTTTACCGTAACCAACGTCACCGCATAAGAGTCTATCCATCGCCACAGCCTTTTGCATATCTGATTTGATTTGTTCTGCTGCCTTCGTCTGGTCCGGCGTCTCCTGATAGTAGAATGACTCCTCAAATTCAGCTTGCCAATTCGAGTCCTTCCCGGAAACAATACCCCCCATCGCCTGTCGATTTGCCTGAATTTCGAGCAATTCAGCAGCAAGGTCGCGAACAGAGCGTGCCACTTTTTCTTTTTGCCTCTGCCATCTTTTCGAGCCGACCTTGCTCAAGGCCGGGCGTTTCGGACTCGTTCCGATAAACTTTTGCACTAATGCAATATTGCAGACTGAAACCTGAATTTTAACTCCATCGGCATATCCAATTGTTAGATATTCCGACTTGCCTTTATTGTCTTGTAGGATTTTTATCCCTAAAAACTTACCGATGCCGTAGGATGCGTGTACAACATAGTCGCCTTCCTGCAGATCGCTGAGCGTATCTATCGGCGCCGTCGCACGCACCGGTCGCAGCCTTCTCCTTAGTGCGTATTGGCCAAACAGCTCGTGATGGCTTATTACAATCGTATTTAGCGAGCTTATGACAAAGCCTTGATGAATGAATCCCAACATCAGCTTAAAGTTTGCAGGGATTACCTGGTTAATCTCCTTCCCGTCTTGAGCCGGGTCGAAAGATATAATCTCGCCTACACGTTTTACCTCCGCTGCACTTTCGCAGTAAAGCAGCACCTTTTTGCCTTGCTTGGCCTGCTGCACTAATTCTTCTAAAGCTTCTTTATGTCCCGCCCAGATTGAAGTTGCCTTGTGCTCAAACCGCTGCACACTTTTAATATCTACTTTGAGGAAATCATCTCCTTCGACCCGGCTCAGGACGGGTTTTCCGGCTGTAGCAAATCTGGATATATGTAGTTGGGTAAATTTAGCCGCCGCGCTATAGATGTCCGACCAGTTGTAGAGGTGATTTGTATCTTCGAGCCGGTCTAAAAATACCTGTGCTACTTCTTCAATATCGCTCGGCTCTTCAAGAATTATTATGGTATCTTTCGGCAGGATATTTATGAAAAGCTCCCTTTGTTCTGCCGCTTTTCCACAGACAGCGGAGACGATATTGATACTTTTTAACTGTTGGCTCGAACGCTGGTTATCCAGATTGATTTGGCGGATACTCTCAATAGTATCACCGAAGAATTCGACACGCACAGCTTCCGCTGCCCGTCTTGTCTCATTTCTCTGGGAATCTGCGATCGACGAGTCACTATGAACGATGGAGGAAATTAGTGGTGCATAGATATCGACAATTCCGCCGCGACGGGCAAACTGGCCGGGCAGATCGACTTGTTCGGTCCGCTCAAAACTGTTATCCACCAGCCAGCCGCAAAGCCGCTCCGGCGATAGTTCCTTATTTATTTCCAGCCGAAGTAAGCTTTCGGTCAGAGCTTGCGGCTTTGGTATAGGCTGGCAAAGCGCCTGGACAGGTGCGGGGATAACAAGCAATTTTCCCTCGTTTTCAATTCGAGCAACGAGTTTTAGTCTCTCGATTCTGGTCTCGTCGGTAGCGTCCGCTATTTCTTCTTCGCCCTCCCATGCTGCCAGGGCTTGGACGTCTTTGCAGCCGAAAGTTTGCAGGTCGTCCGCAGCCTTGTCGGCATCCTCGATATGGGGACTGATATACAAAATCGGCCGATGAAGCTTCTCTGATATGTATGCAGCCAGCAGGCGCGCAAACGATCCCCACGTCCCCTCGACTCTCACCGCCCCTTTGTCTTTTATGGCCTCAAGTCGGGAGATTATCTTTGCTACCGTTTTATCCCGCCTAAGTTCCATTGGATGACCACCCAAATACATTTGGGGTTGCTTTTGAACCCCCCAATAAATTGGGGGCTAAATAAGAAAGTATTTAGCGGGATTCAAAATGCTCAAACTCCAAAACTTGTTCCAACGGCCTGAGCCGCTTTTATAAGGTAGTGGCTCTTAGGCACGGTCCTTATCCTGCCGGCGACCTTCGAAAGTGGGATGCTGGATAGTTTTCCGTCCTTCAGCACCACTAAGTGACCTTTGACACCTTTCATAAGAAGCTCGATAGCTGCATAGCCAAAGTTCGTAGCCAGAACTCTATCAAGAGGCGTAGGTGTCCCTCCGCGCTGTATGTGTCCGAGAACGACCTCTCTGCAATCAAGGCCTGTTCGCTCGTTTATTTTTGCCGCCAGTACGCTTGCCACGCCTCCCAGCCGAATCGGGTCGGGACTAAAGGGTAATTTTTTGGCAACGATCATTTTTCCGCCTCTTTCTTTGGCGCCTTCTGCTGCTACTATGATGCTGAATCTCCTTCCCCGTTTTGATCGGCTGAGCACAAAATTGCAGATTTTGTCTAAGCGATAGGGAATTTCAGGCAGAAGCAGACAATCCGAGCCGCTGGCTACGCCTGCGTGAAGGGCGATCCAGCCGGCGTATCTACCCATAACTTCGACAATCATAACGCGATGATGGGAGCTTGCAGTTGTATGGATTTTATCAATCGCCTCGGTGGCGGTGGTGACAGCGGTGTCAAAGCCAAAGGTTATATCTGTGCCGTAAAGGTCATTGTCAATCGTTTTGGGCAGGCCTATAACGTTGACGCCTTTTTTAGCAAAGCCGGCTGCTGAGGCCATCGTGCCGTCTCCGCCGATACAGATAAGCGCATCGATGCCGTGACTATTGAGCACTTCAATGCACTTATCTGAAACATCTCTCTTTGCCCCCGGCACAGGTCCGGGGGCTAATCGAGAAGATTTACTAACAATTACCGGATACTTAAACGGATTTGTCACATTAGACGAACCCAGAATTGTGCCGCCGACAGTTAAGATATTGCTCACATTGTCATACGTGAGCACGTCCATCCGGTCTTCGATCAGGCCCAGATAGCCGTCTTGTATGCCCCAGACCTCAAGGCCGAACTTTGTTATCGCGGTTTTGGTAACAGCTCTGATGACGGCATTTAGACCCGGACAGTCTCCACCTCCGGTCATTACCGCAATAGATTTGATGGTTTTTCTCTTCATCGCGTTTTATTTTTTTGTTATCAGCCCACCGATGAGATAACTTTCTTTGCAGCAGCGATAACATTTTCGACCGTAATACCGAACTTCTCGAAGCAGACCTTGCCGGGCGCGGATGCACCAAATGATGACATCCCGATAAAGAGGCCTTTGTCACCCAGCCACTTACTCCAGCCTAATTCGACGCCGGCCTCGATGCCGACTCTTGCGGTGACACTCGGCGGAATAACCGAGTCCTTGTATTTTTGATCTTGCTTTTCAAAAAGCTCCCAGCAGGGCATGCTGACCACCGAGGTTTTAATGCCTTCTTTTTCCAGTCCTTCAGCCGCACATAAAGCAATAGAAATTTCTGAGCCACTCGCTAAAAGAAGCACGTCCGGTTTACTCGTATCAACCAGCACATAAGCGCCCTTACTTAGATTTGCTGCAGAAGCGTACTTATCCTGGTCTAAGACCGGCAGTCCCTGGCGAGTTAGAAGCAGAGCCACTGGTCCATCTTTATACGTTAAAGCTAACTTCCATGTGGCAGCGGTCTCGTTTGCGTCGGCCGGGCGGAACACAAGTAAATTTGGCATCGCTCGAAGTGCTGCTAACTGCTCGACCGGCTGATGAGTCGGCCCATCTTCGCCGATGCCTATACTGTCATGAGTAAATACAAATATAGTCGGATATTTTGAAAGAGCTGCTACGCGAATCGCACCCCGCATATAGTCTGAGAAAACTAAGAATGTCCCCCCGTATGCCCTGGCAAGGCCGCTTACCGAGATTCCATTCATTATTGCCCCCATCGCGTGCTCTCTAATCCCGTAGCGGAGATACCTGCCGTCTCTCGCATATTTCTGGAAATCTTTTGCATCTGACCATCGCGTATTATTTGAAGGTGTCAAGTCAGCCGAGCCGCCTAAAACTTGCGGCAGTTTCGGCATCAATACCTCTAAAACTTTTCCGGAGGCTTTGCGTGTTGCAACAGAGCTGCCCGCTTCAAACTTCGGCAAAATTGCATCAAGGTCAACAGGCAGTTTACCAGCCGCGGCGTCACGGAACTGCTTAGCTAAATCGGGGAATTTTTTAGCGTATTCGGCGAATAATTTGTCCCACGCCGCTTCTGCTTTCTTGCCTTTCTCAAGGGCTTTTCCTATATGGGACTTGACTTCTTCAGGGACATGGAAGCTTTTTTCGGTATCCCAGCCAAAATTCTTTTTCATTAGTTTGATTTCATCTTCGCCCAGTGGTGCACCATGTGCTTCAGCAGTATCCTGCATATTTGGGCTGCCGTATGCGATATGCGTATGGAGCTTTATAATCGATGGCCGAGCCTTTTTGGTCTTTGCATTTTCCAGGGCCTTTTCAAAAGCAGCCATATCGTTGCCATCACCGGCGACCTCCTGCACATTCCAGCCGTAGGCTTCGTAACGTTTGGCCCTGTCTTCCGTAAATGCAAGGTCGGTACTCCCGTCGATGCTGATGCGATTGTCGTCATAAACGACTATTAGATTATCCAGGCCCAGATGTCCGGCCAATGAGCTTGCCTCCGAGGCGACACCTTCCTGCAAGTCGCCGTCGCTGGCTATTACATATATTTTGTAGTCTATGATGCCAAAACCATCTCGATTAAAATAATTAGCCAGATATTTTTGTGCTATAGCCATCCCAACGGCATTGGAAATCCCCTGGCCCAGAGGCCCGGTTGTCACCTCTACTCCGCAGTCCAGGTTGTATTCCGGATGGCCGGGCGTCTTGCTGCCCCATTGCCGAAAGTTCTTTAGGTCGTCTAAGCTAATCTCATAACCGGTCAAATGCAGCATTGTATATAGTAGTGCGCTACCGTGGCCCGCTGAAAGAACAAAGCGGTCTCGATTATGCCATCTCGGATTAGCCGGGTTGTATTTCATATATTTAGTCCAGAGTATATACGCCGCCGGCGCCATACCCATCGGCATACCCGGATGGCCTGAGTTTGCCTTTTCTACAGCCTCAGCGGATAAAAGTCGGATCGTTTGAATACAAAGCTCATCAAGCTCAGATAGACCAGGGTTCTTTACAGATACTTTCATTGCTTACTTCCTATACATAAGATACAAGACTCACGTCACAAAACGAATGGCATAAGATAGCAATCACTGCTCATTTACGCAAGTTTTTTGTCTATCCGATGCCAGAAAGCAAGTTTGCATTCCCGAGATAATATCGGATTTTCTTGACGCTGCGCCGAGGTTACCTATAATCAACAAAAAAGATACGCAATTTTGCATCGCTTATTTTTTGTAAAGGGCCTCGTATGGAACGGATAACTGACTTGGCGGATGATTATGGGCTGAGATTCAAATTTCCTGAGAATTGGCTCCTGTGGCTGAAATTGGGAGTTCCGATTTTGCTGATCCTGTGGCTTTTGTCAGGGATATATATCGTAAGACCTGATGAGCAGGGGGTGGTACGCCGATTCGGCAAGGCTGTAAGAATAACTGAGCCGGGTCCGCATTACCGGCTGCCCCGGCCGATAGAGATGGTCGATAAGGTAAAGGTAAAGCAGGTAAGGCGGATTGAGATTGGCTTTAGGACTTATAGGCCCGGATCGCCTGCACAGTATAGCTTTATGCCAGAAGAATCGTTGATGCTTACGGGTGATGAGCAGATAATCGATGCGCAGGTAATAGTGCAGTATCAGGTAAACGACCCTGAGAAGTTTTTGTTCAATGTTCGCGGGTTGGAAGCAAAACGTGGCGCGCTTATGGACGCCGCTGAGGTGGCTCTGAGGCAGGTGGTAGGTAAGAGGCCGATTGATGATGTCCTGATAACTGAGAAGCTGCAGATCGAGATTGATATCCGCGAGCTTTTGCAGCGAATAATAGACAGGTATGACAGCGGCGTAACGGTAAAGGAAGTGAAGCTGCAAACGGTTCGGCCTCCGGAAGAGGTGGCCGCGGCGTTTAGTGACGTCGTAAGTGCGAAGGAAGATAAAGACCGATTAGTCAAGGAAGCTCAAGGTTATCGTGAGGATTTGCTACCCAAGGCCAGGGGGCAGGCCGCGAGCATAATCAGAAAAGCAGAGGGGTATAAGGCCGAGCGGACAAAACGCGCTCAGGGTGACGTTGACAAATTCCTGGCGATTTTAAAGGAGTATGAAAAAGCAAAGGACGTAACCCGCAAGAGGCTGTATTTGGAGACTATGGAGCGGATTCTGCCTGGTATCCGCAAATTCGTGATCGACCCCGAGGTAGGTGGAAACATGTTGCAGTTTTTGCCTCTTGAAAAAGGAGGTGAAAAATGAATCACAAGATTATTATTGCAATTGTCTTGCTTATCGTAATTGTCATTGTCCTGGCCAGTGCGATGTTTACGCTGGACGAAAAGGAGCAGGCGATTATTACGCAACTGGGTAAATACGTAAGAACCGTCACCGAGCCGGGTTTAAACTTTAAGGTTCCTTTCCTTCAAAGTGTGCACAAGTTCGAAGACAGGATTCTGGAATATGACGCGGCGGCGGCAAAGATTATTACCAGTGACAAGAAACACCTTCTTATTGACAATTACGCCCGGTGGAAAATAGTAGATCCGCTGAAACTTTATCAAACGGTGCGGAACGAATTCGGGGCGAATTCGAGGTTGGATGATATAGTCTTTTCGGAGATACGTGAGGAGCTTGCGCGACATACGCTGACGGAAGTAGTTTCGGTCAACCGCCAGCAGATAATGGACAAAGTGGCCGAGCAGTGCGACCAAAAAGCTCGCGACTACGGAATCCAGGTTATAGATGTGCGAATAAAGCGGGCTGACCTGCCGGCTGAGGTTGCCCATTCGGTCTATAACCGTATGAAGGCAGAAAGAGAGAGAATCGCCAAGAAATATCGCTCTGAAGGTGACGAAGAGGCGGTAAAGATTAAAGCCACTACTGATAAGGAAAAGACAATCCTGCTTGCGGAAAGTTACAGGCAGGCTGAGAAATTAAAAGGTGAAGGCGACGCGGAAGCTATCAAGATATATGCTCAGGCCTTTGAAAAGGACCCTGAGTTTTATTCATTTGTCCGCACTTTGGAAGCTTATGAGAGGTCACTTGGCGAGGGCACAACCATTGTTCTGCCCAGCGATTCGGAGCTTTTCCAGTATTTAAGCCCGAAGACCCGCTGACCCCTCGCTCTTGTCTTCGCCTGCCTCTGCGTCTCCCGACGCAAGTCGGGGCAGTGGGACAAGAAGACGCGGGGGGAGACGCAGGGGCAAGCAAAAAAATGGATTTTTGAGCTTGCTGAGAATGACCCCTTGGCAGCCTGAAAATTCTACGAACTACCGTTAAAATGGTCTAACTCGGGTGTTAAAAGTATAGATATGGGATTAGAGCAGAGAGATTTAAGTATGATGCTGGAAACCGCCATTGTGGCAGGTCGGCTGGCCGGTCAACGAGCAATGGAAGAAATTAATTTCACTAAAGCCTCAGAAAAGAATGCCACCGAGTTAGTAACCGAGGCCGATACCAGATGTCAAAAGATAATCATCGATCGTATCAAAGAAACTTATCCCGACCACGGTTTTATTGCTGAGGAAGGTGAGCAGGGCGGAATATTCAAGCAGCCGCCCCGCGGAGCCGAAGCTATTTGGTGGGTTATAGACCCCATAGACGGAACCAACAACTTTGCGCACCAAATGCTATTATTTACCATAAGCATAGCTGCCATGCACGAGGGCGAACCGGTAGTGGGAGTAATTTTTGAGCCTGCTACCGATTCGATGTTTACTGCTGTCAAGGGCCGTGAGGCACAGCTAAATGGCAGGCGAATATTCGCAAGTGAGGATGGGATGGACCAATACTCAAGCATCGGCTTGGATAGCCATTTCGAGTGTGATAACGGCCTGCCGGGCTGGGCCTGCGAGATTATTAAGCGGACAAGATTCCGTAATCTGGGTACGACAGCCCTTCAAATAGCATACGTTGCCAAAGGCGGCCTTATAGCTACAATTGTTAATACTCCAAAGCTATGGGACATCGCAGCGGGGGCTGTAATTGCCGAAGCAGCCGAAGCTGTGGTCAGCAATTGGCACGGCGAAAGAATCTTTCCTGTTGACCTGGACAGCTATGAGGGCGCCAAGTTTCAGACCGTAGTGGCTAATAAAAAAGTACACCCGCAAATTTTGGAAATTCTAACCTCTTAACCACCGCATAATACGCAAATGATATAGTCATGCTAAACCACGGAGAATGAATCCATGCCGCAAGGCATCTTAACGATTTATATACTAAAAAGTTAAACTATTTTTCAGGACTCTGTGTTTGACCTTCAGTTTCATTTGGAAGTTTTTTAAGTTTTGTTTTTCTCCGCAAGGTATTTGTTTATTGCTGCGGCTGCGATTCGGCCCTGACCCATAGCTAAGATTACAGTGGCAGCGCCGAGAACGATGTCTCCGCCGGCATAAATACCTTCCATCGATGTCTTGCAGTTTTCATCAACGACAATATTGCCCCACTTATTAAACTCCAGCCCGGGTGTTGTCTGACGTATCAGTGGATTTGCAAGATTGCCGATAGCTATGATTACGGTATCGAGATCAATCCTAAATTCCGAACTATTGATGGGTATGGGCCTTCGTCTGCCTGATTCGTCCGGTTCACCAAGACGGTACTTTAGACATTCTATAGCAGTGACGTGGCTGTTTTCGTCGCCGATGATGCGTTTTGGACTTTGCAATATGTGAAATTCTACACCCTCTTGCTTTGCGTGATGGACCTCTTCGATTCTGGCAGGCATTTCCTTTTCAGTTCTTCGATAGACTAGATATACCTTTTCAGCACCGAGTCTAACAGCCGTTCTGGCCGAGTCCATAGCTACGTTGCCGCCACCGATGACAGCCACCTTTTTTGAGACTGCAATAGGAGTGTCGGCACCTTTGCCGAAGTCATAGGCTTTCATAAGATTGGCACGCGTGAGATATTCGTTTGCGCTATATACGCCTACAAGTGATTCGCCCTCGATACCCATGAAGCTCGGCAGACCCGCCCCGACGCCGATATAGACCGCATCAAAGCCGTCTTCCGTCATCAATTGGTCAACGGTTCTGGTTCTGCCGACAATAAAGTTGCAGATTATTTTGACGCCCATTTTGGTGAGCGTGTCGATTTCCTTTTGGACGATGGCTTTAGGGAGCCTAAATTCCGGGATTCCATAGACCATCACGCCACCCGGCTTATGGAAGGCCTCGAATATAGTGACATCATGGCCTGCTCTTCTGGTGTCAGCAGCCGCTACAATACCGCCGGGGCCCGAGCCTATTACAGCAATTTTCGTTCCAGTCTCAGGGGCAATGGCGGGGACGCTATCATTTTCCTGGCCGAAATCGGCAACAAACCTTTCGAGTCGGCCTATGGAAACGGCTTTAGTGGGATCCTTAAATTTTCGACCGACTGTACAGGTTAGCTGGCATTGTGCTTCCTGGGGACACACCCGGCCACAAACCGCGGGCAATAATGAGTTCTCTTTAACAACGTCCAAAGCATTTTTATAGTCACCATTAGCAATAGCAGATACAAAATCCTTTATTCTTATTTGCACAGGACAACCCTTAACACAGGGTGCGTTTTTGCACTGAAGACAGCGCATAGCTTCCAGCCGAGCCTGCGTTTCGGTATAGCCCAGTGCCACTTCGTTGACATTGTGTGCTCGCTCGTTTGGGTCCTGCTCGGGCATCGGCTGAGACGGGATGTCGTATCTGTCGGCTGGCTTAAGCTGACCTGCCTTGTGTTTTTCCAAGAGTTGTTGTAATAATTTTTGTTTATCCTGTTCAATCATGAATATAATCAAAATGCTTTGTTTAAAAGAATGTATGTCATTTCGACCGAAGTCCCCAGGGGACGAAGTGGAGAAATCTACTAATAGCGGATTTCTCGGCTCACCTTCGGTTCGCTCTCCACAGGACACCTATCGGTGGAAATGACAAGATAAACTGTTTTTCACAAAGCATAATCAATAATCATTTTATTTATCCAAACCTATTTCACATCGGTGCTTTGCATATTGTACGCGGGCTTTTTTTTCCTGGTTTTTATAGGCATTTAGTCTCTTGATCATCAGGTCAAAGTTAACTTTATGGCCGTCAAACTCCGGACCATCCACGCAAACAAACTTTGGCTTTCCGTCAATCTCGACACGGCAGCCGCCACACATCCCAGTTCCGTCAACCATAATTGTATTGAGTGAGACCTGCGTGGGGATACCAAACTGCTTTGTTACTTCGCAACAGAATTTCATCATTATAGCAGGACCAATTACAAAAGCCTGGTTTGGCTTAGGACTGCGTCCACAAACTTCCTTTAACGGCTCTGTGACCAGGGCTTTGCGGCCGTATGAGCCGTCATCCGTTGTAACTATCAGCTCATCACTTATCCGGGCAAACTCATCCTCGAGGATCAGCAGGTCTTTTGTTCTGGCACCAATAATGCTGATGATTTTGTTGCCAGCTTCTTTCAAAGCCTTGGCAATAGGCAGCAGGGGGGCATTACCGATACCGCCGCCGACACAGACGACAGTACCAAAGTTTTCGATATGAGTGGGATTGCCCAACGGCCCGGAGACGTTGGCTATTTCGCTGCCTTGCTGCAAATCAGCTAACTCGGCGGTTGTCTTGCCGACACGCTGCCAAATCAGACTGATAGTGCCCTTTTGGGGGTCAGCATCGGCAATGGTCAGTGGTATCCGCTCGCTGTATTCATTATTGATACTGATAATAACAAACTGACCCGGCTTTCTGGCCTGTGATATGAGGGAAGCTTCAATCTCAGCAGTGAAAACGTCCTCTGAGAGCTGTTTCTTAGCCAAAATTTTATGCGGCATTGCTTATCTACAGTCTAACCACAAAGATAGTTGTGTATTTTAGAGCAATTCATCTATTGCGGCGATGAGTTCTTTTTTGCTGGTCAGACCGACCCATTTCTTTTGAATTTGTCCATTTTTGAATAAAAGGGTGGTTGGTATCGCATTTATGCCGAACTCTATTGCACTGTCACGAGCATTATCAGTATTGAGCTTGCAGATTTTGGCCTTGCCTGCATATTTATCTGCAATTTCCCCTATAATAGGAGCCATCATTATGCAAGGCCCACACCATATTGCCCAGAAATCGACCAGCACTGGCACGTCAGAGTTGTGCACAACCTCATCAAAGGTAGCATCCGTTAGCTCAATTGCATTACCAGCCATTAGCTCATCTTTACTATTAGTCTACCTTACATGGTTCAGTAAGGTGAAGTTTAGCCCGCGCAAGAAAACGCAAATCATTATTGCTTATGAGGCGGTGGTTTGTCAAATGCTAATTTGTTGCTTGCTGCTTGTTTTCTACGGTAGATTCTATGTTTTTGCTCACCTGCTTATCAAGCGAAGTTACCGGCTTGTTTTTTGATGATAATTCAGCGATATGAATAGGGGGTTGTTGTCGCTGCTCGATTCCGGCAGCAGTATCGCTGACGGCCCCGCCAATGGCAATGACGGCTCTTTCGACGGCCTGTTCAGCCGGCTCATCGGTCAATGCGCGTAGGTATAGATGTGTCGAAGATCCGCCTTTGGCGGACTCTGCCCAGACTAATTTTTCTCTAATTAGCTCCAAAAGAGCCAAAAACAATCCGATCATCACGACTCGGCTGCGTTTGGATTCGAAAATACGTTCAAAAGTCATTGAACCTTCTGTCTGCAAGCGGTGCAAAACTTCTATTTGATACAAATCAATAGGTGTATCATCCTTAATGTGACGTATGTCTCGACCGGCTCCGGTAGCCCTGCATATAGCGTCAAAGGCTTCGAGCAGGTCCCAGACGCTCACCTGTTCTATATCAAGCTGGGGCTCAGCCTCGGGTTTTAATAGTTCAATAACGGCGTCAGGACGCGAAAAACGCTGTCTATGTTCATCAGCAGCGGCATTGAGCAAATTAGCAGCATCTTTGAATTTTTTGTATTCGAGAAGCTGGCGAATAAGCTCTGCACCTGGATCGGCCAAATCATCATCCGCAAGCTGCTCAGGTGATGCTTTGGGCAGGAGCATTGCCGATTTTATCTCCATCAGTGTCGCAGCCATTACCAAAAAGTCACCAGCCAAATCAATGTTAAGGCTTTTGAGCATTTCGATATAGCTGAGGTACTGGTCGGTTATTTTTGCGATGGGGATATCGTATATATCCACCTCTTCTTTGCGGACTAAGTATAAAAGTAAGTCCAAAGGACCTGCAAATATTTCAAGATTTACGCGATAATCGGCCAATTGCCGCTCCTGACCCGTTAGAAGTGATTTTGTTCTACGGGTGGCTCAGAATTATTATTGTTTTCTTCTAACGGTTCTTGTTTTTTGTGAGATTCCAGAATTTGCTTTGCCTGCTCGGCTTGGTTTTGACGCACCTGTAGTTCCGGCCCTTCCACCGCAGGTATCGGATATATATTCGAGGCATTCTGGCCAGTTGCAACAGCTTCTATTCCATAATCTGCGAGCAACTGCCGAGCCATCTCGGCTTCAATATAATTTTCATACTGAGCAATTGTAACAAGTTTATCAGCCATGATTAAGCTCCCAACCCCACCGCTTTTCGGGCCTGATCGAGCGTTTCTGCAGCTATAGCTTTCGCTCGCTCAGCTCCTTTGACCAGCACTTCTTTGACATAATCAATATTTTTTTCAAGCTCCTCTCGTTTTTGCCGGTAAGGCTTGAAATAATCTATAATCAGCTCAGCCAGGCGTTTTTTAGCCTCGGCATAGCCGGTGCCACCACTGCGGTACTTATTTTCCCACTCGGCCAACTCATCAGATGAGGCAACAAGCTTCAGAAACGCAAAGACATTGCATTTGTTGGAGTCTTTCGACTCTTCAACCGGCGTAGAGTCGGTGACAATTCGCATTACTTTCTTTCTGATGCCGGCTTCCGGCTCGAACATCTCAATGGTATTGCTGTAGCTTTTACTCATTTTTCGTCCATCGGTGCCGGGGACAACAGCTACGGACTCGATGATATGTTCAGACGGCACGGTGAAGATTTCGCCGTAACTATTGTTGAAACGTATAGCAATGTCGCGAGTGACCTCAATATGCTGTTTCTGGTCGGCGCCTACGGGAACCAGGTCGGATTTGTAAATAAGGATGTCAGCAGCCTGAAGGACAGGGTAGGCGAACAAACCGTGATTTGGGCTGAAGCCCTGAGCAACTTTTTCTTTGAAGCTGACGCACCGCTGCAAAAGGCCCATAGGCGTTACGCAGGAGAGCAGCCAGGTCAATTCCGTTACCTGCGGCACGTCGGACTGTCGCCAGAAAACGGTTTTTTTTGTATCGAGGCCTAATGCAATATAATCCATCGCTACATCAAGCGTGTATTGAGCAATGTCAGCCGGCGAAGGGTTGCTGGTAAGGGCGTGATAATCGGCAATGAAATAAAAGCATTCGTTGTCAGCCTGGAGCTGCAGGTGCTGGCGGATGGCACCGAAAAAGTTGCCTATATGAAGCCGTCCCGACGGCTGTATGCCTGAAAGAACTCTCAAATTAAACTCCGACACAAAAGGCGAAAACTTAAAAGAAAAACGTAAAACTATTTGCATGAAAATAACGACGAGAACGGCAAATGTCAAGCACTTTGTACCAATGAAGTCAAATGCGGATTTGCCATATTACCAGTGATTGTTGTTGACTTTTTTCCGGTTGAGTATTTTTCTGTTGGAGAACGTTAAACAAAATTATGTTAGATAAGCTATTGGATCAGTACTATGACATGTAAATGGATAGAGATTTGCCCGCTTAGACGATTGGAAAAAGGCCGTATAATCGATTTACGATGGCGAAAGGATTATTGCGAATCTGAACAACATTGGAAAGAATGCAAAAGATATCAAATGGAAGAAAAGGCGATACCCCATGGCGATTCTATGATGCCGGATGGTAGTTTCGTAGATTTGGAAAAGAATTGATTCGATAAAATAAGATATTCTCCAACAAATCGCTGCGCTGTATGAATTGCTGTCGTCTTGCCGCGTTGTTGTACAGCATCAAATATTTTCATCGATGCTTATACCACGTGTTATCAGCGATTACGTTTATTTTCTATGGCTGCCATAGAAATATAGTATCTTGTTATGGCCGCAAGTCCCCGCTTGGCCACCGCAGCACAAAGACATTTATCAGCCCAGCCCGTATTCGCGGCAGACTGTTACTGTCCGGATGGGACCATTGAGGCTCATGCTCAGCCAAACTGAGCGAGAAAGTCTCTGCGAAGTAGGTAACTACATCGCCCCCCCAATCTTTCGGTGCTTTTCTTGCTAATTTACGCTCTGCCAAGGGACTTCATATATTTTTTTGATTTGCGTAGTCCCATTCTGGATGCTTTCTTTTTTACTGCTTCGGTTGGGCGTCCGAGCTTGGCAGCTATTTTAGCGGTAGGATTATTCGCGAAGAGTTTTTTAAGCAGGTTCACTTCTTTGGTTGACCAAAGTCCTTTCGCTGCCTTTTTCGTTTTTGTGGCCTTTTTCCTCTTTGCCATTTTATTCTTCCTTTCATTAAATGGTACAGTGATAAAGCTGGTCCTGTAACCTGATAATGTCACTACTCGGTATAATTTATGGATGTATTTTTAGAGTGTCAAGAATTTTTGGGAAATTAAATTGAAAAAGATGTTACCTTGCCGATACGACCATCCCCAAGCCTTGTGGTGAGGGCTTCGACTGAGTTCAGCCGAATGTCCTTGTCGAATCCATTGGACCCTGCTTCGCGGGTGTCCCGCGCTTGAGGCTGCCACACATTTTTCAGTTTCATTGATGGCAGCCTCAATCCGGCTTTAGACGGATTGGGGATGGCTTTACCCCTGGCTAAACATGTACTTCACGTAGGCTCTGGAAGCTCAAGAATAACAATTAAGGGCAAATGCCATTGACAACAAAGCACATCTGCTGTACAAGACACCTCCGAACAGAAGACAGGAGGCAGAAAACAGGAACTTGTCTCCGCGTAGGCGGGGAGCCGAAGACCCGCCTTTGGCGGGCTTATTTGACTTCTGATCCCTTGAAAATAGTAAGTAAAAGGAGACGAATAGTGCCTAAGCGTAAGGATATCAATACAGTAATGATTATAGGTTCAGGGCCGATTGTGATCGGACAAGCCTGTGAATTTGATTATTCCGGCACACAGGCGTGTAAGGCCCTTCGAAAATTAGGCTACAAAATCGTACTTGTCAATTCAAACCCTGCAACCATCATGACCGACCCAGGGATGGCTGATGTAACGTATATTGAGTCGCTCAATGTCAAAACCATGGAAAAGATTATTGAAAAAGAACGGCCGGATGCACTACTGCCAAATCTCGGCGGTCAAACAGGCCTTAATCTCTCCGCGGAGTTATCGCGCAGAGGTATCCTTGACAAATACGGTGTCCAAATTATCGGCGTTAAGGCCGACGCCATCGAGAGGGGCGAAGACCGTCAGGCATTCAAGGATACTATGAATCAACTAAAGATAGAGATGCCGAGAAGTCAAATTGCAAACAGTCTTGAGGAAGCTGAGAAAATACTTGAGAAAATTGGCCTACCCTGCGTTATACGTCCTGCTTATACCTTAGGTGGAACGGGTGGCGGGCTCGTTTACAACCTTGAGGAATTTCGTACCATCGTCAGCAGAGGCCTGTCTTTTAGCCTTGTGGAACAAGTGCTTATCGAGGAGTCTGTACTCGGCTGGGAAGAGCTGGAGCTTGAAGTGGTGCGTGATGCCAAGAACCAGAAAATCACCGTATGCTTTATAGAAAATGTCGATGCCATGGGTATTCACACAGGTGATTCCTATTGTACCGCCCCTATGTTAACCATAGACCCGAAGCTACAGGCACGTCTGCAGAAGTATTCATACGATATTGTAGAGGCTATCGGCGTCATTGGAGGAACCAATATTCAGTTTGCCCATGATCCTAAGACTGGCAGGGTCGTAGTCATCGAGATTAATCCAAGAACGTCGCGTTCATCTGCGCTCGCTTCAAAAGCAACCGGCTTTCCCATCGCATTGGTTTCATCCATGCTTGCAGGAGGCCTGACTATGGACGAGATTCCATACTGGCGTGACGGCACACTTGAAAAATACACCCCATCCGGCGACTATGTGGTGGTAAAGTTCGCCCGCTGGGCTTTTGAAAAATTTAGGGGTATTCAAGATAAGCTCGGCACACAAATGCGTGCGGTCGGAGAGGTGATGAGCATCGGAAAAACCTACAAAGAGGCCTTTCAAAAATCCATTCGCTCATTAGAGATTGGCCGGTACGGCCTGGGCTTTGCCAAGGATTTCAACAAAAAAACCTTAGATGAGCTTTTAGAGCTTTTAACAGAACCAACAAGTGAACGTCAATTTATTATGTACGAAGCGCTGCGCAAGGGTGCGGATGTCAATACACTCTACGAGAGGACATATATTAAGCCCTATTTTTTAGAGCAGATGAAAGAGCTTGTGCAGTTCGAGGAAAAAATCTTAAAGTACACCCGCTGCCACCCCGCTCTTGTCTCCGACAAGAAGACGCGGGGGCAGACGCAGGGGCAAGAAGGTAAAAGGCTTCCGGACGACCTTCTTATTCAGGCAAAAAAGGATGGATTTGCAGATAAATATCTAAGCAAATTACTGGGTATTCCGGAAAAAGAAGTACGCCAAAGGCGGATTGCCCTTAATGTTGTAGAGGCCTGGGATGCTGTGCCGGTAAGCGGCGTTGAAAATGCCGCCTATTATTACTCTACCTATAATGCACCGGATAAGGTTAAGGTCAGTGATAAGCCCAGGATAATGGTATTGGGTGGCGGTCCTAACCGAATCGGCCAGGGCATTGAGTTTGACTATTGTTGCGTACATGCAGCATTTGCGCTTCGCGAACTTGGTTATGAAACCATTATGGTCAACTGCAATCCGGAGACTGTCTCCACCGACTATGACACCTCAGACAAATTGTATTTTGAACCACTTACTGCCGAAGACGTATTGAGTATTTACAACAAGGAAAAACCCAAAGGCGTTATCGTCCAATTCGGCGGTCAGACGCCTCTTAACATTGCCTCAGAACTGGAAGAGGCTGGAGTAAAAATCCTCGGCACTTCGCCGGAGAAGATAGACCTTGCTGAGGATAGAGACAGATTTCGCAAGTTAATGAAGAAACTTGGTATTCCGCAGCCCGAATCCGGCATGGCCAGCACATTAGATGAGGCGCTTAAAATCGCAAAGAAAATCGGCTATCCGTTAATGGTCAGACCCTCCTATGTGCTTGGCGGCAGAGCTATGGAGGTAGTACATGATGAGGAGATGCTAAAGTTTTATGTGGCTCAAGCCACGGATGTTTCGCCGGAAAGACCCATTTTAATTGATAAATTTCTCCAGAACGCTATCGAGGTCGAGGCTGATGCCATTGCCGACGGCACAGACGCATTTGTACCTGCAATTATGGAGCATATTGAGCTTGCAGGTATCCATTCGGGCGACTCGGCATGTGTGCTTCCGCCTGTCAGTATCCCTGAGAAGCACCTAAAAACAATATATGAATATAATCGCAAAATTGCTATCGAGTTTAACGTCATAGGACTGATGAACATCCAATATGCAATTACTAATGATGTTGTCTATATTCTTGAGGCAAATCCCCGGGCCTCAAGAACCGTTCCTCTTGTCTCTAAGGTTTGCGGTATCTCAATGGTGCGGATTGCCACGCAGCTTATGCTTGGTAAGCGTCTTGCAGATATGGAGCTAAAGAAGCTAAATATACCCCATTTTGGTGTAAAAGAAGCTGTATTTCCTTTTAATATGTTTCCGGAGGTAGATCCTTTATTAGGCCCTGAGATGCGCTCAACCGGTGAAGTCCTCGGTATGGCGGATTCATTCGGCCTTGCTTTTTACAAGGCTCAGGAAGCAACGCAATTGCCGTTACCTTCAAGCGGTACTGTTCTGATTACTATATCGGATAAGGATAAATCTGCTGTGCTTGTTGCAGCTCAGCAGTTCCAGAAACTCGGCTTTAAGATTAAGGCTACGGAAAGAACACATTTATTTTTATCTAAAAACGGCGTGGAATCAGAAATGATTCTAAAGATGCACGAGGGTCGGCCACATATTGTGGATAGCATCAAAAATAGAGAAATACAGCTTATTATCAATACGCCCACTGGCAAGCAGAGTAAATATGATGATTCTTACATTCGCAAATCAGCTATTCAATACAAGATACCTTATATTACGACTGCTTCTGCAGCCGCTGCGGCTGCAAAGGGAATAGAAGCCTTTAGAAAAAAGCAGGGCGAAGTTAAATCACTGCAAGAATATCACGCAGATATAAAATAAAAAGAAGACAGAAAACAGAAGACAGAATATCGATAAACACAAACAGAGCCATGACCGTAAGGGAGTGGTAACTAAGTTACAGAAGACGGAATGCTGAATTCTGATCCCTGATTCCTGACCCCTGAATTCTGTATGCCGAAAGATAAATCAATAAAGAAAATATTAATCATCGGCTCCGGGCCGATTGTGATTGGCCAAGCATGTGAATTTGATTATTCCGGCGCACAGGCCTGCAAGGTATTAAGAGCACAAGGCTACAAGGTAATCCTCGTAAATAGCAACCCTGCCACCATAATGACAGACCCTGAGCTGGCTCACCGAACGTATATTGAGCCGATTACGCCAGAGATAGTTGAGAAGATAATTCGCAAGGAACGTCCCGATAGTCTCTTGCCGACGCTCGGAGGACAGACGGGCTTAAATACCGCGGTGGAACTGGCTGAAAAAGGAGTATTAAAAAAGTATAACGTCAGGCTTTTAGGGGCTAATCTTCGCTCAATCAAAAAGGCGGAAGAAAGAGACCGATTCAAAAAAACTATATTAGATGCGGGATTGGAAGTACCCAAAAGCGGATATGCCCACTCCATTGAGGAGGCACAAAGAATAGTTGAGGATATTGGGCTGCCGGCTATTCTCCGTCCTTCATATACGTTAGGCGGCACGGGCGGAAACGTCGCTTATAATCTGGCTGAGTTTAAAGAGTACGTAAAGTGGGGACTTAGTATTTCTCCGGTGGGTCAGATACTTATCGAAGAATCCGTCATAGGCTGGAAAGAATTTGAGCTTGAGGTGATGCGGGACAAAAAGAACAACGTGGTCATCGTCTGCTCTATTGAAAACCTCGACCCGATGGGTATTCATACAGGCGATAGTATCACGGTAGCTCCAGCCCAGACCCTTACCGATAAAGAATATCAGATAATGCGTGATGCAGCGATTAAGATTATCCGGGCTATCGGCGTAGAAACCGGCGGCTCCAACATTCAGTTCGCCGTTAATCCCGAAAATGGGAAGCTCTACGTGATTGAGATGAATCCGAGAGTTTCACGCAGCAGCGCGCTGGCTTCCAAGGCTACAGGCTTTCCTATCGCCAAGATTGCTTCGCTTCTTGCTGTAGGTTTCACACTCGACGAGATTCCCAACGATATAACAAAGAAGACGCCGGCTTGTTTTGAGCCGACCATCGACTACTGCGTCGTCAAATGGCCTCGTTTTACGTTTGAAAAATTTCCGGGAACTTCGCCGCTTCTCACGGTTCAGATGAAATCGGTCGGCGAGGCAATGGCCATCGGAAGGACATTCAAAGAGGCGCTACAAAAGGCCATAAGGTCACTGGAAATCGACCGGTACTCGCTCGACGGCAAATATATTCAGCAGAAGACAGGAGACAGAAGGCAGAAGGCAGAAGCCTGCCCTGAGCGAGGCCGAAGGGGCAGAAGTTCTGACGTGCCTACCATAGATGGACTGACACCTGCTCTTTTGACGCATCGGCTAAAGGCAAAGCTAAGAACGAATTGTTGGGATAAAATCTGGTACGTAGCTGAGGCTATTAGAAGAAAACTGTCGATAAATGAAATCTTCAATTTGAGCAAGATTGATCCGTGGTTTCTAAATAACATAAAAGACATCGTTCAACTTGAAGAGAAAATAAAGAAGACAGAAGACAGAAGACAGAAGCCTGCCCTGCATGTCCCGAGCAAAGTCGAGGGGAGCGAAGCCGAAGGGACAGAAGTTCTGTCGTCTGATTTGCTAAAAACGGCGAAGGAATACGGCTTTAGTGACAGGTATCTGGCATCTTTATTGAAAGTAAAAGAGCTGGACTTACGCAAATACCGCCAGCGGCTGGGGATAAATGCGGTTTATAAAACCGTCGATACCTGCGGCGCCGAGTTTGAAGCGACTACGCCGTATTTGTATTCGACTTTTGAAAAGAATTGTGAGGCAAATCCGAGCAGTAGGAAAAAGGTTGTTATCTTAGGTGGCGGACCCAACCGTATAGGCCAGGGAATCGAATTCGATTACTGCTGTGTTCACGCTGCTTTTGCGCTGCGCCAGATCGGCATCGAATCAATAATGGTCAACTGCAATCCTGAAACGGTGAGCACTGATTACGATACCTCTGATAGACTTTATTTTGAGCCGCTTACGTTTGAAGATGTAATGTCTATTGTTGAAAAAGAAAACCCGGACGGTGTGATTGTACAATTCGGCGGCCAAACGCCGTTGAAATTAGCTGTCCCGCTTGAAAAAGCAGGAGTGAAGATAATCGGCACTTCACCCGACAGCATCGACCACGCCGAGGACCGCAGGCGATTTAATATACTTGTTGAAAAGCTGGAACTTTATCAGCCTGCCAGCGGAACCGCAACAACGTATGACCAGGCCCTCAAAGTAGCAAACAAACTGGGTTATCCATTGCTGGTTCGCCCTTCCTTTGTCTTAGGTGGACGAGCGATGGATATTGTCTATGATCAGCAGGAGCTAAAGAATTGTGTTGCAGAGGCAATCGAAGCCTCCGGTGAGCATCCTGTTTTGATTGATAAATTCATCAACGATGCTACGGAGCTGGACGTCGATGCTATAAGCGACGGCAAAACCGTGGTCATCGGTGGAATAATGGAACATATCGAACAAGCCGGCGTGCACTCGGGTGACAGTGCCTGCTGCCTGCCACCGGTTTCGTTGGATAAAAAAGTCCTGACGGAGATTAAGAGGCAAACAAAGCTGTTGGCACTGGCATTAAAAGTCAAGGGCCTGATAAATATTCAGTTCGCAGTAAAAGACGGCCAGGTTTACATACTCGAAGTAAATCCACGGGCCTCGCGAACCATTCCATTCGTCAGTAAAGCTATTGGTGTGCCGCTGGCCAAGCTTGCAGCGAAAGTAATGGTGGGCATGACACTTGATGAGCTAAAATTTACAAAAGAAGTGCAGCGTAGCTATTTTGCCGTTAAAGAAGCGGTGTTTCCATTCTCGAAGTTTCCTGGTGTAGATACGCTGCTGGGGCCTGAGATGCTTTCGACCGGCGAGGTGATGGGACTATCCGACGATTTCGGCATCGCCTATGCAAAATCACAGATAGCAGCGGGAAATGCCCTCCCAGGTGGACCTACCACCGGTAATATTCTATTTAGTGTTAAGGACAGTGACAAGAAAACAGCGGTTGGACTTGCTCGCAAGCTGTATGAAATGGGTTTTAAGATTATTGCCACAAAGGGTACGTGCATCGAGTTTATCAAGAACAACATCCCGTCGGAGTTTGCGTTAAAGATGTCCGAGGGTCGGCCAAACATAGTCGATTCCATAATAAACGGCCAAATTGACCTTATTGTAAATACCACTATCGCAAAGCAGTCGATAAGAGACTCATTCTCGATTAGAAGAGCCGCCCTCGATAAACATGTGTCTTATGTGACAACCATCAGAGGAGCCGAGGCAACGGTCAAAGCCATCGAAGCGCTGAAACAAAAAAAGGTCGATGTAAAACCTATTCAATCGTACTATCGATAATATGGCGAAAAAACAAAATAAAGCGATTTTATTGCTGGAGGACGGCACGGTTTTTGAAGGCACTTCTTTTGGCGCCAAGGGACAGCAGTGCGGCGAAGTGGTATTCAATACCAGCATGACCGGCTATCAGGAGATAATGACCGACCCTTCCTACCACGAGCAGATAATCACTATGACGTATCCTTTAATCGGCAACGTTGGAACCAATAAAACAGACACCGAATCGAAAAAGGTTTATGCTCGCGGTTTTATTGTTAAGGAAAACTGCCGTCAGCCGAGCAACTTCAGAAGTAAAGAATCACTGAGCGATTATCTAATAAATAATAACGTTATCGGTCTTGAAGGTATCGACACTCGAGCTCTGGTAAAGCATATCCGAGTCCAGGGAGCTATGAGGGGCATAATTTCTTCAACAGAGCTTAGCCTGACGAGCCTCAAAAAGAAGCTTAAGGCCTATCCGGGTCTGATAGGAAGGGACATAGTCAAAGATGTTACTTCAAAGAAACCATATTATTGGGACGAAGGAATAATAGATATATTAAACAATAGGCAGTTTAAGCCGCCCCAGAAGTACAAGGTAGTGGCTTTTGATTATGGCGCCAAATATAATATCCTCAGGCTGCTTCGCTCGCATGGCTGTGAGGTCTATGTGGTGCCGGCCCAAACATCGGCAAAGGAAGTTTTGGCTCAAAGGCCTGACGGAGTATTTTTGAGCAATGGCCCCGGTGACCCGGCGCCTGTAACTTACGCCATCGAGACAATCAGGCAGCTTTTGGGTAAGGTGCCGATATTCGGCATTTGTCTCGGCCATCAGCTTCTGGCGCTTGCGCTCGGAGCGAAGACCTATAAACTAAAATTTGGCCACCGGGGCGCGAACCACCCAGTAAAAAATCTGAAAACAAAACGAATTGAAATCACCTGCCAGAACCACGGATTCTGTGTGGATATGGATTCGCTGAAAAAAAAACTCGTCTCGAGCCGGGTCGAGAGAGATGTTGAACTGACACACATCAATTTAAATGACAATACGGCTGAGGGAATCTCATGCAGGAAACTTATGGCGTTCGCTGTTCAGTATCATCCGGAGGCCTCGCCAGGCCCCCACGATTCGAACTACCTTTTCCAAACATTTATAGAGCTAATGGAGCAATGCAGGAGAAAAACCAGCCCCATCCCTAAGGGATGAGGCTGCCACCCAATGAAGCTGAAGAATGTGTGGCAGCCACAAGTGTAGGACACCTGTGAAGCGGGGTCCGATGGATTCGACAGGCTCACCACAAGGCTTGGGGATGGCTGTGTATTTCATGTTTGGCAAAATATATACAAAGAAACGAAAGGGGAAACAATCGAAATGAAAAAACCATTGATTATTATTGGTGAATCAATTCATGCTTCAATTCCAAAGACCGCTGAGGTAATGAAGCAGTTGAGAGAACTCGGAACTGCTGCGTATTCAAAGCCAAGCGAGCAGTTGGATTATATCAAGGGTTTAATCGAGTCGCAGGCAGCCGAGGGTGCTGATTATATAGCGGTCAATCTTGATGCCTTTGGAGAGGACGACCCACAGATTGCCGCCGATATGATGCGCCAATACGTTAAGATGGTCCGCAAGTGGGGCAGCGGTGTGCCCATTTGCATCGACAGCAGTGACAACAATGTCCTGATAGCAGGTTTGAAGGAATGGTACAATACATCGGAGGACAGAGGACAGAAGACAGAGGAAAGACTTCGATCATCCGTCATTCGTTCTCCTCTGATCAATTCGGTCAAGGTTTATACGATGGATAATATATTGCCACTCAAGAGAGATTTCGACTTCGCGTTTGTTGGCCTATTGGTCAGCGAAGAAGCGCCTACAGGTCCGGGCGGTTCGCACTCGGTTGACGAGCTCTATTCTTTAGCACAGCAAATCTTTGATACGGCGGTCGGCAAATACGGCTTCAAGCCGAACCAGATTTACTTTGACACAACTTTATTTCCACTGGCGATAGATATGCCTATGGAACCAGGTGTGCCGGGTTATACCTACCGTACGTTTGAGACGATAAAGAAGATAAAGAGCGATCCAAAGTTAAGGGCTGTCCACTGTGTGCTTGGGGTAAGTAACTGTGCACAGGATCTGCCGGGACGAAGAATCGGCGTATGCAGGGCGTACGTGGCAAAGGCTATGAAGTACGGCCTTGATGCTGCTATTGCTAACGTTGCACACCATTACGGCTCGGTTGAGCCGGCGCCTGAATTGCTGGAGTTAGTTGACGCATACGTGAAAATGGATGGCTCTGCTGAAAAAATGAGCAAGGCAATGGAGCTAATGAGCAAATTCTGCCAGGAAAGCCGAAAACGGGCTAAATAGTCCACAGTTTATATTTTATCTCGAATCAGAGCCTCAGAGCCGCGACCATAAGGGAGCGGTCCACTTGTGGCTCGTATAGTTAGAGCATAATATGGATGTATCCGGCAATATTGGCTGGGCTTTGCTGCTTACGGTAATTGCAGGTCTTTCCACAGGTATAGGCAGCGCAATCGCCTACTTCATTAAGAAGCCGAGAATAGCCTATCTATCATTTTCGCTGGGCTTGTCAGCCGGCGTGATGATTTATATCTCCTTTATGGAGCTTCTGCCCGGTTCTTTTAAAGCTGTCGGCGAAATCTGGGGCTTGCTTTCCTTCTTTATCGGCATAGCAGCTATCGGGCTGATAGATGCGCTCATACCTGAAGCGGAAAATCCACACGAATACAAGGGGCTCGATGCCCCTACAAGTCCCCGAAAAGACAATTACCTTATGAGGACGGGTGTGCTTACCGCATTGGCTATCGGCATTCATAACTTTCCGGAGGGCTTAGCTACATTTACTATGGCACTTAGTGACGTAAAGCTGGGAGTTTTTATCGCTATAGCAATCGCCATACACAACATCCCGGAGGGAATCGCAGTATCTGTACCTATCTTTTACGCTACGTCAAATAAGAACAAGGCATTTTTTTACTCATTTTTGTCCGGCGTATCCGAACCGGTGGGAGCTATAGTTGGCTATTTGATACTGCTGCCATTTTTGACGCCTGCTGTCCTCGCAGCCGTCCTGGGCTTTGTCGCGGGAGTGATGGTATATATATCGCTTGATGAGCTGCTGCCGATGGCGCACCGTTACGGGCATGGACACTTAGTAATTGTCGGCATAGTACTGGGAATGCTTGTAATGGCCGTCAGTCTGCTGATGCTGTGACTATAATTATAACCGTAAGGAAAACCCCCAAATAAATTTGGGGGCTAAACAAATTGTCATATTTAGCCCCGCAATTCACTCGCCTTTGCGTAGCCGCTTCGGCGGAGCGAGGTTGCGGGGTTATTTATCCACACGTATTAAGGAATTCATAGATTCATCTTTGTGTATTTTGTTGTTGGCGGAGCTTTTCGAGTTCTTTATGTATGGGCCAATGGCCAAAGGCAAGGACAAAGGGCATAATTGTACAGGCTATGGGTACTAACATAAGAAGTCCGAGTGCCCAATGATAGCCGGCTTTGTGAAATATCTTGCAATAGACAATTGCTGTTATCACAAGTATCGATAAGGAAACGACCAGCAGAAAAACCGCGACAGCTATAATAACTACAGGGCCGATGGCAGCGAACAGCTTTTCGGGTTCGGTATAAAAGGAATACATCTTTTTTCCCTTCTTTTATGTGGAGATCAACTTTTCGATTAAAAACAGTGATTCACACTCTGCGACGCACTTTACAGCGGTGTTCCAGATAGTATATGGAGTATTGACTTGGAGTGTAAGGCAAATTTTGGTGAAAATTTATAGAAATCGGTGACTAACTGCTGCTGGGATGTGATCTTCGGCCTACAGCAGATTTTTGCAAATTAACAAAACGCGGCCTGTTACAAACCTCATTGAGGACTGAAACCGATGAATATTTTTGAGACTTTATTCTTGACGCACAAGGCTCCAATTGATAATTGATTACTATAAAATATTTATTACGCATCCAGGGATTTTCGATTGTCAATTGGAGTTTGACAATAATTCTACCTGCACGATTAGGTATAAAATTGAAGGGAGGCTTTTATGGCAAAAATAGCTTTGAACACAACACTCATAATCTTAGCGACAATTTTAATTGGTTGCCAAACGTATGATAGCGGCCGGGGCCAGCTTGTTACCACAGAAGCTGGGACTGCTGCCGTAGCTGCAAAAACGGCGGCCGGCGAAATCGATATTGTAGAGCAGGTAGTAGTCAACCGGCGGGCGTATCAGCAGAGTCTTGCGTCGCTGGTGCAGCACTATACCGATACGGGCAACAATATGAAGCTGGACTGGGCTAAAAAGGAATTGAACGGACTGGATACTATGCCAAAGTATAAATACATCATTGAGGCTGAGGCGGCTGGGCCTAAGCTAAAAGCAAGCACGCCGATCCCTGAAGCTGATAGACTTTATGAGGAGGTGTTACATCTCCAAAAAAAGGCCGAACTGTTAGTCGTTATTAAAGATAATGATTTATTGCGTTTGGTACTGGACAAATACGACCAACTGATAAGAAAACATCCATCCAGCGATAAAATTGACGATGCCGCATTTAAGGCAGGTGGGATTTACGACTATTTCAAGGACTATACCATAGCTCTTTTATATTATCAGCGAACATACCAGTGGAACCCGGAAGCGTCGTATCCTGCAAGGTTCAGAGCAGCATTTATATTGGATAAACGCTTACACCGCAGAGCCGAAGCCCTGGAGCTTTATCAACAGGCTTTGCAAAAGGAAGGAAAGCAGCATCTCAAATGGAGACAATTTACGGAAAAGCGGATCAGAGAGCTTACTAAACAGGAGGAAGGCAGTAAGTGATATAGACTAAAAATTGAGCGAGACTCTTTGCATTCTATCCTTGGGCCTGGTTGCAATCAGGCCCATTTTAATTGGTGATTGGTAACTGGTCCCTTAGGGACTGGTTAAATGGTGATTGATTAAGTAGTTTAATAATTACCACTCACCAATCACCATGCTCTGTTGAAAAGCCTCACCGTCGTTTCGACCGAAGCGACGCGGAGCGTCGCGAAGTGGAGAAATCTGCTCAAAAATAGATTTCTCGATTCGCCTGCGGCTCGCTCGAAATGACATTCTGAACTCTTTTCAACAGAGCAACCATTTAACCAAATGTTAGAATTTGAGAAAAAGATAGCGGATTTTATCGAAGCAAATGGCCTTTTCGGCCCGCAAGAAACAGTCTTGTTAGCTGTTTCCGGCGGAGCTGATTCAATTGCGCTTCTATATACGATATGTGCACTTAAAGCAGAGGAGGTTTTAACCGTCGAGCTATTCTGTGCTCACATAAATCATCAATTAAGAGCAGCCGAAGCTGACACAGATGAGCGTTTTGTTGTAGTACAAACAACCGATTTGAATCTACCCATAGCCACAAAACGGGTGGACGTACGTAGTTTTGCCTATCAAAACAAACTATCGATAGAAACAGCCGCTCGTCAATTGCGAATCGAAAGTCTGCTTGATATTGCCAAAGCTAATAACTGCAGCCGGATAGTCACGGGTCATCAAAAGGATGACAATGCCGAGACCGTGCTGCAACGACTGAGCCGGGGAACAGGTTTTCGCGGCTTAGGTGGCATCTGGCCAATACGAGCTTTTAACGATAACATTAAGTTCGTAAGGCCGTTACTATGTGTCACACGGGATGAAATAATGCAATATTTGCAGCAGCGGAACCTAAAATGGCAGACAGACCACACAAATGCTGACTGCACATACAGGCGAAACTACATTCGTCATCGGCTGCTGCCGACTTTACAAAAAGAGTACAGCAGCTCTATCGTAGAAAAATTGTTTAGCTTATCTCAATCTGCTCTGCGATTTTATAGTTTCGTTTGCAATCGGGCGGAAAAGGCATGGCCGAGGCTGGCCAAATGTGTCGGCGGTGAGGTAGAACTAAATTTGAAAAACTTTCTATCGGAGCCGGAGCCGGTAAAAGTTGAGCTTATCAGGCGAAGCTTAACCACTCTCGGCAGCGGAGAGAGAGGGCTGACTCAACAGCATTACGAGAAGATATTGCGATTAGCTAAACAAAATATTAGTGGTAAAAGAATTGAATTACCTAACGGATTTGTAGCTAAACGTGAATATAAGAACCTGATTTTTGCACGATACAAAAAAGAAAATGTTTGCAGCAACGCAATCTGCAGCAATACCGAATTAGAGATTCCAGGCCGGACACAATTCGGCCAATACTCAATAGAAGCAACAATATATTTAGTCCCCCTTCTTGCTTTCGCAAGAAAGCAGGGGGGTTCTGTATCGCGATGTGTCGAGAGATTTGACATGGACAAACTGAAACTGCCGTTAATTGTTCGTTCTCGGCAGGATGGTGACAGGTTTTGGCCGTTGGGTCTGCCGGGGCAGAAAAAGGTAGGCAAATTTCTGACTGCGACGAGAATTCCGCAACAAGTACGGGCAAAGGTGCTTATTGTCGCCGATAGAGAAAAAATTCTATGGGTCTGGCCGGTTCGAATGAGTGAGCAAGCCAAGATTACGAATGCAACAAAAAAAATTCTTCAATTGCAAATAACTGGAATTTAATCATCGCCGTACCGGCGATGGCTAAACAAATATAAAAAAACCGGCACGGTAAGGGTGCCAGCTAAACGGGGAAATGAACACGCTAAAAACAACCGAATAGATAGGCAAGAGTGGAGATAAACAAACTTGAAATTGTCTTAATCTTCGATCCACCGCTGACGGACCAAACCTCTCGGCTACCCTTGTTGAGCTTTACTTTTCACTCCTCCAATTTTATTTTCTGTTTAAATCTTATCGAACGGGGCTGCTCTTTCGCACCCTGATCAACCGGGGGCTTTCCTCCTTGAAAGCCCATACGGCTGACCAAGTACAATCTATATCTATAAAAGCCCATATAAATATGACCCGTCAATAGACACTAGCTATCTTTATTACCATGGGCCACCACGATGGTCTTAGGTGACCACGAAGTTGACATTGATGGTGAAGGCAACGTAGGTAGCAAAGGTGGCGACCAAGGTCGCTGCAAAGGGCTATGTATGGTCAGTCTAATCGGGTAGTTTGTCGCAGGGCGAACCCAATTGTCGAATCCTGTCCACGTGCCTTCGTTCACCAGCGGTACAGTGTTTAGGTTGAACGGCTCCAGGAGGCTTGTATAGTTCACCAATACATCATTGGGCCGATCAATCCCAATTTCCAAAACTGTGTCTGCCATAACACCAAGCACCACTATAGCCACTAAGGCCATTATTACTAACAGCGGTTTGGACTTGAGACTAAACCTGCCTTTTTCAGCTCTTATCCATTCATCGTTTGTAATTATTTTTGTACGCCCAGGCACAATTACTTTTCATACCCTCAATAATTTCTGATAACTGTAAACGAAATAAGTCGTTCATTATCATGTCACTACAAATGGAGACACCTGTCTGTGCGGCAAAGTTCCCGAAACTTGCGAAACACATAAATAACAAGCTCTATGCGGTCCTGTACACCAAATCTTAGAAAAGCCCTGTTTAGGTGTGTACGGACTGTAGGCAAACCTATCTGTAGATCCATAGCAATCTGTTTATCAGATCGGCCTGACAAAATACGCTGAATTACTTCTGCTTGTCTCGGAGATATGGAAAGTTTATTAACAAGCTCTGCCCATTCGCTGCTGGAGAACACCTCACCGTTTGAGCTGGAGCTCGTTGGCTCTCCGTCTAAAACACCTACTGACTGGTAACTCTTTGAGTTTTGTGTATTAGTCATGAACCAGGCTTTCATTCTCTTTATTTATAAAATCGCTAATCTTCTCATTAAAACCACCAACCCAGAACAGCATCAATTACTGGGCTATTGCACTTTTTCCAGCCTAAATCCGCCTTGCCCTGCTGGCTAAAGGACAGCACTAATAAATTTAGAAACGTATAACCTAAAAGACTAGCGCAAAACTGGAACTCAGCTTCTCTCTCTTATCTCCAATCAAATTATCTGACTTTTCCCCTAATTCAAGAAATTGTGGTGACTACATATATTTTGTTCAGCGCATAGTCTTTCGCGGAAAACAGCCATTGTTTCGCAGAAACGATACAATACTATAGAAGAAAAGCGCAGAAAAAATCAGGGTATGGCAGAGTTTGGACTAAAAGATTTCACAATTTGATTGTTAATTTAGTTGCGCTCAGTTTTAGCTTTTTGCTGGTTAGTTTGGTGAAGTATATAACATCCCTCATACCAATCCAGAAGTAGCTTATTTATCTGTTTATGTTGGATTTGTACTCCTCGACCTTGTGCCGAACAATCTCACCTTTAGCCATGTAAATTACATCCTCAGCGATATTGGTAGCACAGTCTGCTATGCGCTCTAAGTGACGGGAGACCGAGAGAAGGTGAATTAGAGACTCTGTTTGCTCAGGATGTTTATGAATTGCCTCCTGAACCTTCAGGTACATTTCGCGGTTTACTTTGTCAACAACATCATCGCCGGCACAGACCTCCATTGCAAGGTCGGCACGCTGGTTGACCAAGGCATCAAGACTGTCCTTTAACATTGTCTGGGCTTTTGAAGCCATGCTCGGGAAGTCAAAAGAGATTTTCACTTTTGGCTGCGAAGCCAGAAAAACCGCACGCTCTGCAATGTTGACGGCAAGATCGCCTATACGTTCAAGGTCGTTGTCTATCTTAAGTACTGCAACAATAAATCTGAGGTCGCTGGCGACGGGCTGGTAAAGTGCCAATATCTTCAGACAAGACTCCTCTATATCTACTTCCTTTTGGTTGATTTCTATGTCTTTCTCGATAACGCTTTTGGCCAAAGCCTCGTCCTGGGTTTCGATTGCCTTTGTTGCCTCGTGGACGCTCAGCTCGACCATTGACCCCAAGCTCAATATATCCTTTTTCAAATTGTCGATTTCTCTTTGCAAATGTAGTGTCATAGCTTTGCTCCTTTTTCTTCAAATTCGACCCGCCGCGGCGGGCTCTGTACACTTGCTTGTTTTGTCACTAACCGTACTTGCCAGTTATATACTCTTTTGTTCTGTTGTTTACCGGATTCTGGAATATCTGAGCAGTCCGACCGTGCTCTACGAGTTCTCCTAAGAGCATGAAAGCTGTGTTCTGTGACACACGTGCGGCCTGCTGCATGTTATGAGTGACAATGAGAATGGTGTAATCCCTCGACAGCTCAAGCATCAATTCCTCTATATGAGATGTCGCAATCGGATCGAGGGCGGAACACG
>Ga0307432_1000097_pt1 | contig 72089 bp, 73 predicted proteins | sample SalMarWE160150MG_FD_202158 | JGI IMG/M metagenome (GOLD analysis project Ga0307432, IMG submission 202158) | Salt marsh sediment microbial communities from the Plum Island Ecosystem LTER, Massachusetts, United States - WE1603-150 | ecosystem: Environmental > Aquatic > Marine > Intertidal zone >...
GAAATGGGAGAACTCAAACGGTGAATGTAGTCAAAACTCTTGACGAAAAACCGCCTTGGCGCTACCCCCAAGGACGTTCAACCCTCTCAGCTGCTCAACTTGGGCTAGCGCCCCGTCACGCGTTGACTGAGGGCTTAGCTGGGTTTTTAGGGTGGCATGGGTAAGCGCCAACTTACCCGTGCCTTGCCGAACGACGGAACTGTCAGCGAGGTGCCGGTGACATTCAGTACGTCGCTGCGTCAAAACAAAAAACGCGATAAGGCCTGCATCTCAGATAGTCGCGGAACTTTCGAAACACGGTACTACGGCGATGTGTCAGCCTGACCGATCAGGAAGATGCGGTTTTTGCCTGCGCGTTTGGCGGCCAGCAGCGCTTCATCGGCACGTTTGAGCAGGGTCTCGCGCGTGTGCCCATCCCATGGGTAGGTCGCCAGGCCGCCGCTTATCGTCAGGTGTCCTTCACCTGACACTCCCAGACATGGGAACCGTTGGGAGCGCAGCGCCTCAGTGAAGCGTTCCAAAACCGCCAGAGCACAGTCGGGATGCTTGGACCCCGCCACCCGAGGGCCCTCCGGATCCCAGAACACCACGACGAACTCGTCACCGCCGTATCGCACGACGATGTCTCGCTCGCGGCAGTGCTTTCGGAAAAGCTTGCCCGTGACCCGCAGAATCTCATCACCGGTGTCGTGACCGTACGCGTCATTGTATGTCTTGAAGTCATCCAGATCGAAGATCAAAAGCGTGACGTGGAGATGCTCATCCGCGGCGTGGGCGAGGATCTCGTCAAGTTTCTCCTGAAGGTAGCGGCGGTTGGGTAGTCCGCTGCATTCATCAGTGACAGCGAGTTGACGCCACTGCCGCTGCTTCGAGGCCGCTTCCAAAATATGACTGATGACCGTTGCATAGTGCGTCAGCTTTTGCGCGTCGGCGGGCGAATAGGGTCCCTCCTCGCGCTCACCGACACTTAACTGCCCGATTACACCCGACGCCGAGGTCAACGGTGCACCGAGCATCGGCCTTGTCACCACCTCGCCCGAGGTTGCAGCCGCCCCCTGCACGACCACCGCCGCTCCGCGCGCGCAAAGGGCCATGCGAATCAGTGACGCGATTTTCTCGATCATGGCCATCGGCTTGCCTTCGATCGCAGCCAGAACGGTGCCGAGCTCGCTGAGTTCAGCCATCGAAACGACGGGCGCAGCCGCAAGGCTGACGTGCGGTGACATGCTCAAACGGGCTCGACCGATTGCCGCGTCGAGTTCGTCGGGTTCCAGCGGATAGAGCACGTAATCATCTGCTCCGCTTGCCAAAGCGCGACGCGCAAGGGGTTCAGACTCGGGACGGCAGCAGAGAATAAGCCTTGTATCCGGTCCAGCCGCCTCACGAAGACCTGCAACGGCGTTGTCCAACTGGGCCATGGAAGGATCAACGCAAGCCATGACGACACGAGCTCCGCGGCGTGCCAGATCTGCGATGCCGGACAGATATGAGTCGCTCGTCGCAACGGTCCACTCCGAGCAGCAGGAACGCAGAACATCAACGAGCTCATCACCGCCGAAGCAGTGCCCGACAACGAGCATCCGCTCGCGGTTGAATGGGTCGGCGATTGTCTCAGCAGTGGATATCACGAGGAACCTCCACCGTCCTTCCGATCATCGGGACCGCTCGCGGTACGGTCCTCGGGAGCGATGGCTGCAATATCGTCGCCGAGAAGTGCCTGCAGCTCCTCCTCCGTCAGCAATGGCTCCTGTGGGGAGGCTTTGGACGTCACACGCTGCGATGCAGCCGGCGCATCCGATGAAGACGTTCGACGCTCGGGCGGTGTGCGAACCGGACCGTCCTTGTAACGCAGCCACGGAACACGGACGGTCCCGTCGGAGGATTCGTCGTCTGCTTTTTCTTTACCGTCCTCCGTCTTACGCGCGCTTGGAGCGGAAGTCTCAATCGACGTGGTTACGGGTGGTTTGGTCGGGGTGGTCGTCTCTGGTTCATCTGACACGGCTGCACCCTGTTCATCCGAATTCGTCGCTCTGCGTTCAGAGGGAGTGGAGGCGTCCCGCTCAGACCGCGAGATTGCAGCGGAACGAACCGTAGCCCCCGGTGACGGCGGAGTGCCTTGCGAAGCTTCCCTGGGGCCTGAACGCTCAACCGCCGGTGCCTCGCATGACACGTCGGGGTGCGGCTTTGTAACAAGCGATTCCGGAACCGGCGTGCTCGGCGGCGCAGCTAGTTTGCGAATCACATCTTCGGTCGCTTCACCGCTTGCTCCTAGTTCGATCGCTTTGGCGACTCGTGATGTGGAGTGGTCGCCGCCGTAGACGTACACATCAACATCGTGGCACATTCGCGAGACGATGGAGAAGAACTCCATCTCAGTCGGACCCAGGCCGTCCACGCATACGACCACAGCCCACGGAGAAGTCTCTTGTTCCTTACGACACAGACGTGCAAGCCCGCGGTACACATCGCCGCAGGGATCCACCGCAAGGGGCGTTGCCGCCAGCACATTTTCCATGCTTGTACCCGGGTCGACATCGATGGGCGCCGTGCGAATGTGCAGTACCTTGATAGTGGTTTTGAGTGTTGAACTGGACACGGTGGAACTCACTGACGCACCCGGGGACGAGCGGGCACACCCTTTACCATTTCACTCTAGCAAGACGCGGTGTCTCAGTCAACGCTCGCGTTGCCGGCGTTACCGGGATCGCCCGCGGATCGAAAGGATTGCGATCGTCGCTCCGCGGGTCGCCAGACGAGCGCCGATGGCGTTTTCTTGTGGATCGTGTGGACCGGGGCGGAATGGTCCTATCGGACGTACCGTGAGCGACGGGGTGACACAAGACCGATCGGCTGGAGTCTTGAGCGTACAACGACGGCTGCGACGGGGCTCTACCCGTTCTATCTACGGTTCGTTCCGCGCGACGGTGATCGAGGTGGTGCAGGAGTAATGGCTGCGAATGCTCTGGAATCCGCCGGGATGCTGCTGACGATCCTCACGCCGTTGGTAGCCATACCGCTAACCGTGATCACCTTCTACCTGCGATCGCTTCGCGAGCACCAGGTCTCCTGGCACGCGGAGTTGGTTCGACGGGTGGAATCTGTGGAGGCGTCAGCGCTCGATCTGCGTAAGGCGCTGACCGAGTTTGAGCGTGATTACACGACCAAGGAGGAGTGGTTGCGTGAGTGCATGCTCGCTCGACGAACGCTGGAGCAGTTGAGCGAGATAACGGTGCGGATCGAGACTACCGTGCAAGGCCTCCATCCAAATCCGCATCCGCGACCGGCGATGGATCAGATGGAAGCCGGTCGATCCGGCAAACGAGACAAGGGCGATCAGTGATGGCGAACGGGCGCGACACGCGGCAGATCAAGCGAATCCGCAACGAGATTCTCGTGGCCTTGAAGGTCGTCTATCCGGCTGCGCTGCAGGCTCGGCAGTTGACGCGCAGCCTGCTCGTGCTGTTTCCCACACTTGAGTTCGATCACGTCAAGCGCGATCTGCACTACCTCAAGGAGAAGGGATACGTAGAGCGGGTGATTGCCGATCCCGACAATGACAATGGTCTGACACCATGGCGGCGGCGATGGTTCCGGCTGACCACAGCCGGGATGGAGCTGGCCGATCGCTGCATCCAAGATCCGGCGCTGGAGGAATGATGGCAGGCACGCCAACAGCCCGGAAATCATCGAAGGCCCGGGCGACCGCGCGACAAAAGCCCGCTTGCGCTCGGCAGCGGGACGGTCACGCCGATCGGTGGAACCAGCAGGTGCACGCCCATCGCCGCCGGCAGGCGTCCGTGGCTGCGGTCCTCGATCAGACGTTCGGCCGGTTGGCGGTGTGCAGTCCGGACCTGTGGGAGCGTCGGGCCTATTTGATGCTCGTCGGCCTCGTGTATGAAAGGCTGGCGACCGGCGAGGATGAAATCCCTACCGACGAGCTGGTGGCGCTGGCAAAGATACTGGCCGAGAACCGCCGGGCGGATGCTCGCACCCATGAAAACCATCGGGCGAAAAAGGCTGACGACACCACAGCGTCCGGTACGGGCGAGCTTCCCGACCGCTTCGGCGACATCGTCCGCCAAGTCTATGGTACGAGCTTCCAGACCTCCGATGCGTAAGACGAGTATCAAATGAAGATCGCTAATTGACGATTCGTCATTAGCGTTTCGCATACCTCCAATCCACAATCCTCAACCCGCAACTGACAATCGGTGGAGTGGGCGGATAAGCCGAATTCTGTCCCTCGCCTAAGCGATTGGGCGATCATTCATCTGGGCCGACGGTCACCCGCCGGCTCAAGCACCCTACCCACAGCTTCAAAATTCAAAATGTCGAATGGCGAATTCAGAATTCTGAGATCGCCACATTCTGAGTTCAACGAGACGGGCCGCCTCTTGCTGCCTATTTGGGCTTGCTGGCGGTGGGGTTTGCCCTGCCGCAGCCGTCACCGACTGCGCGGTGCGCTCTTACCGCACCATTTCACCCTTACCGGACTAGAGACTAGAAACTAGAAACTAGAGACTTAAAACTAGAGGTCGGAAGACACGGGCGGCGTACCGCTCCCCACGCAGCACGCGCAGAGTACCATTACGTTCTACCTGGCTGCCTCGTATCCAGTCTCTAGTCTCCAGTTTCTAGTCTCTAGCCTGGCGGTGTCGTTTCTGTGGCACTTTCCCTCGGCTCGCGCCGGGTTGGCGTTACCAACCACCGTGCCCTGCCCAGTTCGGACTTTCCTCCCGCACGCTCGACGCACGAAACGTCGATGCGGTCCGGGCGATCGCCTTCGCCCACTCCACCACTTTTATTCTAGGCCACGGGTACGCATAAGGGAAGCGTCAGGAGGGCAGCCACCGCCGGCCGGCCGTCATGGGAATCGGGGGTTTTTTCAGCACGGCCGGTTTGGACGCCGGCTCAGGCAGCGGTGCTTCGACTGGAGGCGGCTCAACCGGCGGCTCCTCGCTCAGCCCGTCGATCTGCTGGCGATCCTGGCGCCGCCAGTGATCGATGATTTCGTCAAGGTCGCTGTCAATACTGGGTGAGGCCCACTCCTTGAAGAAATCGGCGTCACCGCTCCGTGGCGTTGGGTCGGGCAGGGTGACCAGCGTACGCATCGGCATCAGGACGCTATCGCCGATGACGAAGGCCTCACCAGGCCGTAGCACCGGAAGCATCTGGATGACACGCGCGAAGTGATCGCCCACGACCTTCGAGACGTAGTTCTGATCTTCCGGGTTGCTCAGTCGCATGACCACGAAGCTGTTGCATTGGGCCAGGACTGTCTCGGAGATCTCGGACGGTCGCTGGGAGATGACCATGGCACTGACGCCGTACTTGCGGCCCTCCTTGGCGACGCGTTCGACGGCGGCCTTGGCGAAGTTCCTGCCGTGCTCACTACGCGGGATGTAGTTGTGCGCCTCCTCGAACGCAAGCAGGATGGGATGGCGCTGGTCGGCGGGCGTCCAGAAGTTCAGGTCGAAAAGCAACCGCGTTAGGACCGCCACTGTCACATCCACGATATCGAACGGGATGCCGGAGAGGTCGATGATCGTCAGGTTGCTCCTCGGCTCCATACGACCGGTCACCAGTTTGATCAGGTGATTCATTAGACCGGATGTCTGTTCCGACTTCTCCATGTGCGCGAGATAGTCGCGGAAGTAGCGCGACCCGTGCCCGTGCTCAATGGGCCGCAGGAGAAACTCGTAACGCCGGTCATTGAACTTCGTGTCGAGTTGATCGATGAAGCCGAGCAGTTTGCCGAAATACAGCGGGTGCGGCGTCTCGCCTTCCGGATTGCCGCGGTTGAACTGGCATCGCTGCTCGCGCATCAGCTTCTGCTGCTCCTGTGGTATCAAGGATCGAAGCGCGAGCTGGCTGAACGCCAAGCGGTCGTCGTTGAGTACGTAGCGAGCTTCGTTGAGATTCTCACCGTACATCTTGAGCTTCTCCAGCGAGAAGTAGATGGGCGTATCGAGTGTGAGCGATTTCGTCAGGCCCAGTTGCTTGGCGGCGTCCTGTTTGAATTCCAGAAGCGCGGTCCGCAGGAAGGAAATCTGTGTGGTGACATTCACCGGATTCGACCGGTCGACGAACAGGGCTTCGAGCTCCTCGTATTTCAGCAGCCAATACGGAAGAACCAGCTCGTCAGCACTCAGGTAAGTGACGTTGGCGTTGAGCTGGCCCTCATCGTCGCTGAAGGCGGCACGGTACTCGCCGTGCATGTCAAACAACACGACCTGCGACTGGCTCAGGTCCAACACCTCCTGGAGGATTTTCGCAGTGGTGCAGCTCTTCCCGCAGCCGCTGTTGCCGAGGACCGCGACATGCTTTGCGAAGAACTCCGAGCCCAGAATCTTCACCTCGAAATCATTGTTGTACGCAAAGCGCCCCAGCGAGAAGCTCTGAGGGTGCCTTGAGCCGGCGAGGAGTTGATCGAAGCTCCCGAAGATGGTCTCGAAGTCGCTACGTACGGCGACCCATACGTCATCTCCTACGATGGGATATTCGTTGATCCCGCGTGTGAAGCGTCCCGCCTTGACTTCGCCGAGCAGTTGAACCTGCATGATCAACTGCGGCTCGACGTCTACAACGGCGACCTCCTGGCGCCCGCTCCCGGTCACAAATCCAACCAGAGTCCGGTCGTCCATCGGGATGGTGACGTATGATCCGAGCTGGCCGATCCGGTACGTTCGGTCATCGTGCAGCAAGGTGAGATCACTGACTGTGATCAGAACCTCAACGCGCCCGCTTTGAACACGAACCACGTTCCCAATCTTTAGTGGATTCATTCGGACTGGCCCCTTAGCGGCGTGGGGCATCCCCGACGTGCCCCTGGAAATATCGAATGGTACTGCCACCCGCCGGAGCTAGAAATCCGCGCCGCCGGGTCTGGGAACCTCGACGGTGGACTTGGCCAATCCTCCGTTGCCGAGGCCGATCAGTCATGCAGCCGACCGGTAACGTCAACCGTTCAGATCAAGTGGAAACTGCCGCCCGGCGATTTCGCCGGCTTTCCGGTGCCTGGAAAGGAGCAGACCGGGGGCGCGGTTGGCGGGTGCCCTTCTGTCGGAGGGCATGTGAGCCTGGTGTAGGCATCCATACGGTTAAGGTTGCCGCATCGAGTGACACGGAGCGTCCTGGCGCCCGGTCACGGTCTCACGTAACCACTTGTTTTTCAGTATGTTACGCTCCAGTTGGCGATTACGTAGACTAGAATTGGCAGGCCTGAGTTAATCTGGGAATTCTGGTTCTGGAATGGCGATTCGTTGACAAGGTCCGAGATTAAAATAACTTACAGCATTTTTCTTGGGCAATCCTATTGCAAGGCACGTACCATGCTGCTAGGATTGCCTTGAATTACAGGCAGGTTGCCCACATACCCCGCTTGGCAGGACGCATGAAGGTCATGTTAGGCTGGTGTTTGGGGGTGACGCCGGGGACAAGCTTGCGGTTTTCGGCGTACGGTTGTTGACTCTTGGGGTTATGTCGATATAGTATTGGATGATTGTGCGGCTACCGGGCCGATTGTACTCCCTGTGGCTGAATAACGTAGAATCAACAAACAAGCTTCCACTCGCTGCGGCACCCTTTGACCGCGCCAATAACTTTACGGGGTGCCGCACGCCTTTTATATCTCCTCCCGCCCCGCCCAATCTACCTTAGAGTGTTTTTCAATTTCACGTAGTGGTTTGGGGCTCTTGGAAGAAACGCTTGCCTCGGAGATTCCGCGCGTGCTTTGAGCCGCTACACAAAAACAGAAACCGCTATAGACTCCCCATTCTCACGTCCTCGTCTTGAAAAGTCACTCGAAGATGCATCCTTCCGCATAAGTGTCGAAACTTTGACATCCTCTCCTATACGTGAGAACGGCCCTTTTGAGGATCTTATGGCAGGAAGCTGTCAGAATTGCGCCTCGTTCCCGGCTTCCTACAGTGCTGTGTTGCACAAGCGTTTGCTGCAAGACGAGTGCCGGCGGCAATTCTCCGATGGCGATTTCGGCCCATCAGGAGTTGAACGCTACTTCGAAGGCTGTGATCGCGATGATGACGCACCACGGTAGTGTGTTAAGAAGCGGGTGTGATGAAGCCGACGAGAATATGTCCATGTACCTCCGCGGCGTTCACCGGATTGAAAGGCGAACGGGCTTGTTGCCCGGGCGAAATGCCTGCTCACGCACGACCGTCCGGCCATCAATCGCAACGGAGAGACCCACTGCAAAACCTGGATGGTCGTTCTTCACCGCCGGATCGCACCAGAGCACGTCGATCGCGTGTCCGCGCAGGGGGGCGCCGAGCAGGGCAAAGTATTCGAGGTCAAGCGGAAGCGGATCGATCACGATGGTGCCGTTGTCACGGGGTTCGAGCCCAACGACATGACGGATGATGATATCGATCCACCAGGAGTGCATGTAGTCCCGAAACTTACTGAGCCCTCGGCCAGTGAGGGGATTGTAACGTTCGTAGAAGTCAGGTCTTGGCTGGAGGTGTACGTACGCAGCGCGGCGTAACAGCGCCGCAGCCTGCGGGAGGAGCGACCGATCCAATTCCTTGGCTGCTGAAGCAAGTGCCTCCACAACGTGTGATGTCGCCGCCGGCCAGGACGGACCGCGCCAAAAGCCGTTCGGATTGAACTCCGGATGATCCTTAGGCAGCGCCGGTACGGGATAAGGCAGCCAGAACCGGACTGGATTCAACAGGTGCTCGCGGACCGCGTCGAGGTGCCGTGTTTGAGCCATGCCGACGAAGAAAGGGTAGAACGTCGTGATGTTCAAGTAATGGGTGGCGGGCTCGTGCGTCTGCGGGTCTCGGTCGAACCATGCATGTTGATCCGCGGACCACAATAGCATGTTTACCGCCTGGGCGGTCTTGCGTGCATATGCGGTGAAACGCTCCGCGTCATCATGATCCCCACGGGCGCGGGCCAGTTGGGCCACGGCGAGCATGTTCAGGTAGGCGTAACAACTCGCATCCACCGCGTCATACCGCATACCATTGTACTCACCGCCCCATCGAACGAGATCGTCCATCCCGGTTTCCATCGGGTGATCGATGTCAAAGAGGCCGTCACCATTTGAATCACGATCGCGAATCCACCACTCGACGTTTTTGTTCAGGCCGGGATAGACCTCATGAAGAATTCGCTCGTCACCGTGAATGAGATGGTGTCTCGCAGCCGCAAACGGGAGAAGTGAAAGGCCGGTACCCGAACGGTGATGGATATTGATCCGATTGGTGCGGGGCGAGGTGTACCACGGGAAGCGGCCGTCGTCATAGGCGGCGTTAACCATGCTTGCTATGTGGCCAAAACCGACACCCGGATCCACCGCCCAGTTCATGTCAAATGCCATGAACGGAGCACTGTAGCAACAGTATGTCTGGTAGGCCTGGCGTCCTTCCAGGACTACGGGGTACTTGAAGTGGCCGAGGTCGCCGCCCGCCGTCGAGAAGCGCAGCAGGAACCAGCGAAAGCCGTAGAATTCATTCAGGCTGCGGTCGGAACACGTGAAGCGGGGGATCTGCTGCGCGTAGAAGTCCCGCCAATCCCGGCGATTCTCGGCGACGGGGTCGGTCTGCTGCAAAACGCGTCTGATATTCCGGCGGGCTCGCCGCTCGTCGGGGTCGATGGCACATGCCAGAATCATTCTTCGGGTATCGCCCGCCCGCAGCTCGATGTTGTACGACAGACGGTAGGTGCCCGGCGTGTCCGTGTCGATCCGTACGGGCTTAACGTTGGCGCCGATGGTGAAACAGAGACCATTGGGCAGATACTCCGGAAACACGTTGTAGTCGAACATAAGCACCACATCGCCGTCGCGGCTGGTGACTTTCCTGCCACCGGACGTGTCTCGCCAATCGTGCGAGTTGCGGCAGTCGCCACTCACTTCGACACGGTGCGTGACCGGTTGCTCGGTTGTGTTGTGCAGCCGGATTTGCGAGACCACGACATCATCCCGTGTCACGCAAACCTGTCGTTGCTCGACAATGCTTCCGGTATTGTCGAGTACGGTGGGATCCACCAGCACGTGGTCGGGATACCAGAGAACCGTTTTACCGTTGACGGCGTCGAAGACCGGGCCCAGTTCGTGCGTAGCGAAGAAAAAGCGGGACGGACGCCCCGTGTAGAGCGCAACGTTGCGACCGTGACCAACGCTGTTCTTGTCACTGCGGTTTCCGATCAGGTCGAGCACCGGTGTCGACGCCATGCGGATTTGCTTCAGAGGCTTCGCCGGCGCAGGCGGACTCCCAAACGCCGCACCATTCAGCAACGCGATAATTGCACTCACCGCGATCAAACGCATCGTTCCGTCACCGCCTCTCACGCAGCGGAGTCCGGAGCCGGCGGCTGTTTCTCTTGATAACTTACGACAATGTTACCCAAGGTCTTGGCGCATCCTTTCCGCCGGATACGACACAGCTTCTTACATAATCCGGACCGGGTCTTCCGACAGGCTATCAAGCTCCCGGCTCGATTCAAGGATCGACGGTGATCGTAACGTTCATCCGCCGGGAAACGAACAACTTGAGATTCTTGATCCACAAGCCATTGCAGGTTATCAATCTCCTCGACACCCCGCCATCCGAGGGAGGATGGCCTTTGAAAAGAATCCGGTTGAAGTGGATAACGGTACCGGTAATACTGATTTCGATTACGGTCACAGGTCGCTTTGAAAGGAGACGGACTTGTTGAAGAATCTGAAGAAATGGTTGCTGATCCTGGGTCTTACGGGCCCGACGGTTGTCAATCTGTCGTGTTCCAGTGCTCTTTTGGAGCAGTTTCGTGATGCAGCCATCAGCGGGGCGGCGAGCTTCGTCGAGCAGACGACGCTTGACCTTCTTGATCAGTCCCTGTTCCCCCCCGAATCGGACGAGTAGACTCCCGATTCCCCAGTGCCATGCTAATGTCGTCGCGGATGGTTACGGTGTTCTCCTACGGTGAGAACATCCAACGGTGGAAGTGAGCGCCGTGCGGGCACAGCCGCATAGGGCAAAACGCATATTGACTTCAGACGGCCTTTTCTGGCATACCGGCGTATGGGATTCGATGTTGTGGCGTGCGGCTATCGGTTAATCGCTGCACTCCACACATGTAACAGGGGCTGGTCCAGCCGGACGTTTGATCGACGAAGGCACGGTCCCCGACCACGACAGTGGGTGATGGACGTACGCTCCTCTACCGTATTTGCGGTCGCTCTGGATCTCGGGTTCGCCTTGCTCGCCGCCGACGCTGTCGAGTATGATTCCGGCGTAATCATCAAGCCACAGGGTTGTCTTTATGAAGGTCGCGTATTTTGATTGCTTCAGCGGAGCCGGCGGTGACATGATCGTTGCATCGCTGATCCACGCCGGGGCGGACGCGGATGCACTTCGTGATGGTCTTGCGTCATTGGACATCGGCGGCTACTCGCTTTCGATCGAGCCGGTTAACAAGCAAGGCTTCTTGGCAACGCGGTTCCATGTCGATCTTATCGAGCAGGCGCGGCAGCCCCATCGCCATCTGAAGGATATTGTGGAGATTCTGGACAGGTCGACGCTGCCCGCGTCTGTCCGAGACAAAGCGGCCCGAATCTTCGAGCGGCTGGCCAAAACCGAAGCCAAGGTTCACGGGACGACGATCGAGAAGATTCACTTTCACGAGATCGGCTCGGTCGACGCAATCATAGATGTCGTGGGGGCCGCTCTCGCGTTGGAGCAGCTCGGCGTGGAGCGAGTCCTCTGTTCACCGATCCCCACCGGTTCGGGCACGGTCACGTGCGAGCACGGAGTGATGCCGGTTCCCGCCCCAGCCACGGCTGATCTGCTTAGAGGCGTACCTCTCGCCGCCTGCGACGAGGTGGGTGAGCTGACCACCCCGACCGCCGCAGCGGTCCTTACGACACTGGCGAGCGAGTTCGGTCCGCTCCCGGCCATGATCGTCGATTCGATCGGCTACGGTGCGGGCACACGGGATGGCGCGAGGTGTCCCAATATTCTCCGCGTGCTTGTTGGCCGGACGGCCGGTGAGGGCGATGCCGATGAGATTACAGTGCTGGAAACCAACCTGGATGACGTGTCGCCGGAAGCGGTCGGATACTGCATGGAGCAGCTTCTTGCCGAGGGTGCACTCGACGTCTATGCCATGCCGATACACATGAAGAAATCGCGCAGCGGCGTCGTGCTGACGGTCTTGTGCAAACCCAATCAGGTAGCGGCGATGGAACGGACTATCTTTGCGGAGACCACAACGTTCGGTATCCGACGGCACAATGTGTCACGCGCGAAGATGCAACGCCGACATGAGACCGTGTCCACCCCCTTCGGCGAGATACGGATTAAGGTCGGCAAGCGCGACGGTATCATCACGGTCAGTCCGGAATACGTAGATTGCAGGGCGGCTGCGCGGGAACACGGTGTTGCCCTGCGCGAGGTGATTGCGGCAGCGAACGCAGCCTGGGCGGCGAGGTCGAACGGCTGATCCCCGGCAGGCCACGCTGCGGCCGTTCCAGACTCGATGGACGGAATCCGTCGGGAGCTTGTGCATGGATGCTACAGATTTTGACGCAGCCTACCCGGTGGTGCGCGCGATCGCGCTGGGGCAAGCCTCTCAGATCAGCGTATCACAGATTGTCATGTTGGTCCTTGCGGTGGCTGGGTTGACGATTGTAATGCTCTCGACGCGGCGCCGCGTCCGGAAATCGCACAGCCAATCGCCAACTTCGACGCGGGAGCGTTTTTCCCAATTTCAGGCCCAACGTGAGACCACGCGGGACTTGGAGCAAGTCATGCTGGAACTTGACCAGCTCTCGCGACAGATACATGGTCGCATTGACACCAAGCTGGCGAGGTTGGAAGCCATTATGCGGGACGCGGACGGTCGGATCGAAAGGCTGTCGGAACTCATCCGGGCGGCGAAAAGCGAGTCAACTCTCGAGATTACTCCCGGGAGCGAAGAACCTCACGTCGTGCCTCCGACACCTTCCGATGTTGAGAACGAGCGGCATGAGGCCATTTACCGACTTGTGGACAGCGGTCAATCGACCGCCCAGATCGCCAAGGCGGTCGATAAGACCACCGGTGAGATCGAACTGATCCTGGCACTCCGAAGGGTAAGGCAAGAGGGGAGCCGGTCGACGGCTCAGACAATCCCACAATAGCAGGCGTTGCTTGACTCACCGAAATACCGGACATGTCGAGGGCGATGTGGCAACCGGTCATCCGTGTGCCTATGATCGTATGGGAGACAGGGTACGTTCGGGAGGATGCGGAAGCCTCCGTTGAGGGATGGGGAGTAATGCGCGTATGGGTCTGCGCGTCACGTTCGTGAGCGGCTCGCGATGCGCCGGCAAGAGTACGCTCATCCACAGGATGATCGATCGTCTCTGGAAGGTCGATCCGCACTACATCCGGATTGTGAGAGCCGGCTCTGACAAGAGGCCGCCGAAGCCGTCCTCAAAGCGGATTCCAGAGTGTGGCGTGAGCAGCGCGCGCTGGATCGAGTACGACGCGGAACATATCTTTGAGATTCTGCCGGAAGCTCTGACAGCCATTCACAGACAGGACCGTTACGGATCCGTAGTGATCGAGGCCGACGCCGATCCCGACCTGCGACACGCTTATCCCTACGACCATCGCGTCTTTATAATGCACAGGCCGCAGACCATTGGTGAAGTCTTCCGCGATCCGCCGCGCGCCGCCGAGGAACTGCAGCTGATCCTCAATGACACCGCCGTTTTCGCATCGGAAATCTTCGGGCTGTTCGGCCAACAGGGGCAGGAGGAGGTGGACCCGTCCGAAGAGCGGCCTGATCTGAGCGACACCCAGATGCGCGGGTTCCTTTGTTCGCCCTTGGGTGACGAGCTGGCCACGCGGATTCAACTCCAGCAACCTTACCATGGGTTGGTCGAGAGCGACGTCATCGTGGTTAACACCAACTCCGGGACTGCGGGATCGGAGACCGCCGAATGTCTCCGCCGCATTGAACGGTTGCTGGAGCGCATTCGCGGCATCTCGGGACGACGCGGCGACCTGTTCCTCTGCGACCCGCGTGATCCGGACACAAAGGTCGGCCGAAAACTCCTCAAAGCCCTCAAACCGATGTGCCGGGACGGCAAGTGACGCGGTGCCCAACGCTGAGCCCGCCACCAAACCGTGCGATTCGTCCATCTTGCCTGTGTGCAGCAATCCCCGTACAGTCCCTGGTGTATCCAGCATGGTTCGATTCGAGTTCGATGCGAAGGGGTGTGCGCGTTGGCGATCCTGGCGGGGATTGATGAGGCGGGATTCGGACCGCTGCTCGGTCCGCTGGTCGTCTCCGGCGTTGCGTTTCGCGTCCCGGACCGCCGGATCGGTCAATGCCTGTGGGATACACTCCGGGCAACGTGCACATCGACTCCGGACCGCCCCGCACGCCGCCTGGTCGTTGCCGACAGCAAGCGACTGTATCGTTCCCGCAATAGCCTGGCGCCACTGGAGCGTACGGCATTGGTGATGCTCGCAGTCGCGGGTGTGCGACCGACAAGCTGGCGCAGTTTGCTCGACGAAATAGCCCCCGGCACGAGCGGGCAACTTGACCAGTATCCCTGGTATACAGGGATGGATGTAGCACTGCCGATTGCGGACAGCATCGGTGACATCGGCACCCAGGCCAATGCGATTCGGCGAGACTGTACTAACCGCGACCTATCGCTGGTGGGCGTATTCAGCGAGCCGCTGCCTGAGGGTCATTTCAATCGGCTTGTCAGCAGCACCCGCAACAAGTCCGTGGTGCTATTGGGTCTGGCCTTGCGTGTTGTGGATCGGATCATGCGATCGGTCCCGCGCGAGCGCATCCGCTTGTACGTGGACCGCCTTGGCGGGCGAATCCACTATCGCGATGCGCTTTTAACCGCGATGGAAGGCTTCGATTTGCAGATTCTCGAGGAATCACCGACGCGAAGCGCCTATCGGCTCGTCCGGTCGTTACGAACATGCGAAATTGAGTTCGTCACTGGCGGTGAGGACCGGCACTTCCCCATCGCCCTTGCGAGCGTGTACAGTAAATACGTGCGCGAGCTCTACATGCACGTGTTCAACCGTTACTGGTCCGGGAAAATCGCCGGATTGCGCCCCACCGCGGGCTACTACTCCGATGCGAAGCGATGGCTAAGCGACATGGCTGTGGAACTTGACCGCCGATCGGTCGATCGAAACATGCTCGTCCGCGAGCGCTGATCCGGAGGGACTTGCACGTTCGACAGAAACGGGTACGTGACGGATTTAGCGTGTGTGGCACGGTCTGGCGCAGTAAGGCCGCGTTGCTCCACTTCGGAACATCTCTATCCCGGCGACCACGGACCAGCCTCGCATTGCAGAATTCTCAACCCTACGTTGTCATGCACGTTACGACGCTGGACCGTGCCACCCCTGACTCCATCCCCAGATACCCGCCTAAACTGTCACACACCCCACAGAACCTGAGGAGCAGCGATGCGATTGACATCGCGGTGGGTGGCATGGGCAAACTTGTTTGCCCGTGCAGAGGCTGTGACAGCTCACGGGCAAGCTCTCGCTTGCCCATGCCACCCGCATGCTCCACGCAGTGGCGTCGAATCGCCACCTTTTTCGGGATGCACCCCCCACAGAACCTGAGGAGCAGCGATGCGATTGACATCGCGCGGCGACGCGGCTACTGTGTTGCACGATGGACTAAGGAGCATTGCCCGTGTCGATTGAGAGTTGGTCCGACAACATTCTGATCGTCGAGTTGCAAGATGATCCGGCGTTCACCGACGATCTGACGGCCCTGGTGGATGAGGTGGAGACCAAGACGGAGGTCGATGTCGTGTTGAACTTCGCCGGCGTCAACTATCTCAACTCCTCCAACATCGCCAAGCTTCTCAAGCTCCGCAAGAAGATCATCAGCAACAGGCGGCGGCTTGTGCTTTGCGGAATCAGCACCAACGCCTGGGGTTTGTTCCTCGTCACCGATCTCGATAAGGTCTTCGAGTTCGCCGACAACGTCGCCACCGGCCTCACCAGCGTCCAGATCGATCCCGAGTAAGACCGATGACTCCTGCGGGCGCGGAGTGTGCGGGACCCACTTTACAGTCGGTCGCGCTGCTTATTTCAGTGACGTCCCTTGCTTCAGTGCTTATCGGTTCGATAATGCCCGTATGATGTACGTCAGGCACTGGATGTTGGTCTGTCTGTGTTTCTGCTGGCTGTTTGCAGACGGATGCGTGTCGGCAGGTGTGTCGCTGCTCAACTACAGCGTCAGACACGTTCAGGGCGGTGATCCCGCCGCCGCCTTTGCGGTTGCCCAAGTCGCCCTGATCAACCTGGGTTACAAGATCGACAAATCCGACCGAGCCACGGGTGTCATCGTGACACGTCCCATACCCACAACGGCGAGCGCCGAGCGTATTCATGCCAGGACCCGGTTGCGATCGTCAAGCCGGCTGCGTCGTTTGGTTCAAGTACGTATCGCACAAGGTCCGGGCGTCATAAATGTCTACTGCAAGGTCGCTCTCCAGGAGCAAACCACCGAGGCCCACCGCATGTTCCGGCGCGATCATGCAATCTCGGACGTACCCGGAGAGACGCCGATCGATCGCGAAGCCGCCACGACGGAGGAGCAAAACACCGTCTGGCAGACGGTCGGCCGCGACAAGGCCGCCGAACGCCGCATCCTCGATACGATTCTCGAATGGACCCGTGGCGAATCCGGCTGACGGCGCACTCGGATAATGCACCGCCCACAGAGTGACGTTTACTCGCCGAAGAGTTCCTTGGCGTCGAGCTTTTTGATGAGGATTTCGGGCTCGCCCAGCGGGTGTCCCTGTGGCAGCTCATCGGTCGCGGATGACCATCGGCGCCAATGCGCGTCGAGGCTTAACATCTTCGCACATTTGTCAGCGGTGGTCGGCAAAAACGGCGCCATTATCGTCGTCAGCGTCCGCGCGGTCTGAAGACAGACGTTGATCGCCCGGCCGCAAGCGTCCATGTCGGTCTTGCGGGTCATAAATGGCTTGGTCGTGTCGAAGTAGCCGTTGCCCGCACGGGCAAGTGTCATGACTTCCGCAAGAGCGGCCTTGAAATGGCACTGCTCCAGTATCTCACCGGTGCGACGCACCGCGTTCGCACAGCGTTGGAGGTGTTCGGTGTCGACGTCTTGATACGAATCGGGCGGTGGCACCTTGCCTTCAAAATACTTGTGCGCGAACGTAAGTGTCCGGTTGAAGAAATTGCCGAAGGCGTTGACCAACTCACCGTTGTTGCGGGCGATGAAGTCATCAAGGTCGAACGTCGTCCGGGCGTTTTCCGGCGCCACGGCTGTCAGGTAGTATCGCAGCGGATTGGGATCGAAGGTCGTAAGATAATCCTCGATCCAAATGGCTGTACCTCGACTCTTGCTGATCTTCTCCTCGTCCTTACCGGGGAACTTGATGTTCAGGAACGAATTGGCGACGACGTTGTACGGAAGCTGGTATTCACCGCGCTGCCCCTGCACGCTGTCACTGTCATGCGTCGCCAGCAGCATGGCCGGCCACGTGATCGCGTGGAAGACGATGTTATCCTCCCCGATGAAATGGACGATTTTGCAGTCCGGGTTCTTCCACCAATCGGCATAGGCTTCGGCGTCCTCACCTCGCCGCTGGCAGTCTGCAGCCGTAAACGACACGTAGCCGATCGGCGCGTCGAACCAGACGTAGAGTGACTTATTCTGGGCATCCGGATCGTCCAGCGGCACGGGTACGCCCCAGGTCAGATCGCGGGTCATCGCCCGCTCCGGCAGACCTTCCGCCTCGATCCGCCCCAGACTCTGGTGCAAGGCGATCGGCCGCCACGAAGCACCGCACGCAGCAGCGTCCTTCTTACTCGCCAGCCACGACGCCAATCGCGCTTGCAGTTGATCAAGACGCAGATACCAGTGGACGGTCTCTCGAAGCTCGGGCGTTGACCCGGTCATCATGCTCACGGGGTTGATGAGCGTCTCCTGCTCGACGGCCCGCCCACAATCTTCACACTGGTCGCCAAACGCCCGGTCGCTGTTGCAATGAGGACAGGTGCCGCGTACGAAACGGTCGGGCAGGAACTGCTCGGCCTGGACGTCGTAGAGCTGTTTCGTGGTTCGCTTGGTGAACAGGCCCTTCTCGTAAATCTTCAGGAACAAGTCCTGGCTGAATCGCTCGTGGGTCTTGGCGTAGTCGGGCTGGTGGGTGCCGCCGTAGATGTCGAAGTCGATATTGAGTCCCGCAAAATCGGCCTGCTGAGAGCGATTGTAGTGGGCGGTCAGCTCCTCGACACTGCGACCCTGCTCACGGGCGGTTTTCAGGGCGGCAACACCGTTATCGTCACTGCCGCAGATGAATCGTACGTTAGCACCGGTGGCACGAAGGTAGCGAACGTAAATGTCCGCGGGAAGATAGGCTCCGGTGATGTGCCCGACGTGAAGCCGCCCATTGGAATAGGGAAGGGCGGCGGTGACGAGAAACCGTGTTTCAGCCATGAGATCCACCGTATAGGGTGTCAGGGGTTAGCCGCATCCGCGCCGCGTCCCAAGGACCAGCCGGGTGATTGTATACGCTTGGCCCGGTGTGACAAGAAAACGTGGGCGTCGCACCGGTTCCAGCCGATACACAGGGGACTCGGGCCGGATTCGAGCTTTGACGTCGCCCAGGGACCGCCCGTATAATAGTGAGGATAAGGAACCTTTTCGGCAGGGCGATCCGTCACACCAGTAGCGCTGATCGTGGTACGGATGTTTGCGGCGCGGCGGCGGGTCGGTTAGGACCAGAACGATGAACGGTACAACATTGGCCATGTTTGGGTTGCCCGGCGGCACTGAATGGATCGTGATCTTGCTGATCGCGCTTCTGATCTTCGGTCGGCGTCTGCCCGATGTCGCCCGCTCGGTCGGCAAAAGCATCGTCGAATTCAAGAGGGGCATCAAAGACGTTAAGAGCGACATCGACGTACAGTCTCGGATAGAGGCGGCGAGCAGCTCAAAGCTTGAGCAGAAACCCGAACCGACCAACGAGACCGCATCCGCCCCCGAGCCGTCCAACGAGTCATCACCCACCTCGAAGTGAGGTGGCGTCGGGCATCGAAGGCGAATTTGCGTGACATAGCTGTCGTGCAGCCGGTCAAGACCACCTCGGCGTTACCTGTCCAACGTCGCTCGTTCACGACCCGTCGCTCGCGTTTGGGGCTCGGTTCAAGGCTCTAACCACTAACTTGACGCACACCCACGCCGATTCAGCGCGGTTTGCCGCACCGCACGCATCCGAGCGTCGTAAGGATCATCGTGCAACGAATCATCGAAGGAGTCTCGCTGTTCGTGCTTATCGCCGTGGTGATCCTGCGGCCTCTGGTTGCCGAATCGTACGACTCCGCAGGCAGCCCGCTCACCGCAGCCCTCCAGACAGTCAGCGATCCGTCTCCGTTGCGTACGCTCATCTTCGACCTTTTTATACTCCTCGCCGCTTGCGGCTGGCTGGTGGCCCGCGCGGTCGGTCCGCCACGACTGTATCGGCGGACCGGCCTGGGGTGGGGCGCGGGGCTTGTCGCGGTCGCCGCGGTCGTGTCATGTTGTGCCGCCGGGAACAAGCGACTCGCGATCAACGCTTCCGTCGACTGGCTGTGTTATCCGCTGATGGCGATCACGCTGGTGCAGCTCATGCACCGCCCGTGGCACCGGCGTCTGCTGCTGTCGGCATTGCTCGCGTCCGCGCTCGTTGGGGCGGGCCACTGCTTAGAGCAACGCTTCGTCGGGTTTGATGAGACGTGGACACACTACGAGTCGATCAAGGAGGAGTTCTGGGCGAGGCAAGGCGTCGACCTCGATTCCGCGAAAGTCGAGTCCTTCGAGCGGCGAATCCAAAGTCGAGAGGCCACCGGCTTTATGCCGCACAGCAATGTCACCGGCAGCTACCTGGTCCTTTGCGGCATGGCTGCGGTGGGACTGTCGATCACACGGTGGAAAGGTCGAAAAACACCCAAAAACCGGTTGAGTGACATTGCTACGTCACTGGGCGCGTTTGTGATCCTTGCAGGTGTTGTCCTGACCAACAGCCTCGGGGCGCTGATCGCGGGGCTTGCCGGAATTGCACTCTGGGCGGTTGTCGTGCTGCTTGGACGGTGGATCGATGCGCATCGCGCCAAGACCGTCGTCATCGGTTGGGTTTGTGCAGTCGTCGGCGCGCTTGCAGGGATTGGATACGGGCTGTACCGGGATGCGCTGCCCGGATGGTCGCTGACGTTCCGGTGGCAGTGGTGGAAGGCGTCGTGGGGACTGATCGCGGATCATTGGCTCACCGGCGTGGGTCGTGAGAACTTCGGCCGGCATTACCTGCGATACAAATTGATCGAAAGCCCCGAAGAGGTCGCCAACCCGCACAACCTCTTCGTTCAGGCCGCCTCCGATTGGGGAGTGCTGGGTCTTGTCGGTATCGTGACGATGCTCGTCGGCGCGTCACTGGCCGTTGCGAGACGCCCATCCACGGCACCGTTGCTGGAAAAATCCGGTGTTTACGCGGCAGAAAGGCCTACGATGTTGCTTTTGACGGTCGGCCTCGTGCTCGTGGTGACCCTCGGGCGACTGCCCCTGCTCGGAACCGACGATCCGAACTTCCTCTACTACGCGACGGTCACCACCGGTTTGTGCTGGCTGATCGGCTTCTTCCTTTTCGGGATCGGGTGGAACCGAGCAGTGTCATCGGTTGGATCAAGCGCACGCTTGGTCGGCATGGGCGCCGCGATCGGCCTGTTCGCGTTCGTTCTGCACGACATGATCAACTTCGCGGCGTTTATCCCGGGCACCGCCACGACACTCTTTGCCATGTTTGCCTTCTGCATTGCGGAACGATCAGGGAATGCGCCAATCACAAAGGTACACGCGGTGCCACATTGGCGTCTGCCGCTGGCTGCGTTGTCGGCAGGCATCGTCATTTTCGCGTACGCAGCCATCATGCCCGTCGGCCGCGCGGTGGGTCATCTGAGGCTTGCGCGGCAGACCGGTCGTCTGCTTGCACCCACGCCAATTATCGCTCAGCCCGCACACCATCACTTCCGGCGGGCCATTGAGGCCGACCCACTCGATCCGACGCCGTGCCTAGAACACGCCCGATGGCTGATGGCTGCATCATCGCTGCCGGAGCTTCGCGATCACGCGTTGCGTCTGGCGGAAGCGGCGATTGATCAGTCCATTCGGCGCGATCCGTTCAGCGTTCGATTGCGCCGGACGCAGATGCAGTTCTATCGGACGAAAGCGGCGGCGACGGGCAGCACCGATGATCGCCTGGCCGCCATCGATGCCGCTAGAAAAGTCGTCGAGCTGTACCCGCGTGGACCGGCCGGCTTTGCGGCACTTGCCGACTGTCAGCTCGAAGCAGGCGAAACCGCCGATTCGGATGGACTGCTGCAAAAGGCTCTTGAGAACTATAGGCACGCATTGGAGCTTGATGATTCGCGCCTGTGGTGGGAAGAGCTACGCCGTTTCACCAAGAGGGAACGACAGGCGATCGAATCCAAGATCGAGCGCGTCCGGATGCTCTTGGAGCAGCGTTCACCGTAACCGATCGCCAGACCGCCACGGATTCAATGCGATAGGATGGGCCTATGGTAAACCCAGTGAGGCCCGCGCCCGGCGCAACAACGATTTACGGCTCCCAAACGACCCACCGACCGTGCTCGTCCAGTGCAATGTGAAGGACGGAATAGTCGCGTTTACGTAGTTCACTGTTACGCCCGTCAATGCCAAGGATTACAAGCCGTTCCCAGTTGATCGGAACTCGATCGGTGTCAATCGCGAATTGCTGCACGTCGCGCGTCTCAATCGTCAGCTTGTTCCGGTCGGTGTTGAACGATCCGGTCGCCCAGGCACCGACCGCCCCGTCCCGGACCTTTTCCACGAAAAGCCATCGATCCGGATCATCGATCCAAACGTCGATTGAGATTCGCTCCGGTGCGGAATCGACTGACGCCGCATTATCCTTCAATTCGCCTGAGACGATCGGTGCGTACGGCTCTTCCCGCGGCTGCACGGAGGTTGGTTGGTGACAGGCCGACATCGCAGCCGTCACGCTGCACGCCGCAAGAAGTCGGAGCATTAGAGCACGTGTTCTTTTTGTGTAGCGAGCCGCGGGCTTTAGCCCGCGCGGATTCTGCTTCGTCAAGGCGTGTTCGGTGTCCACAATTACGCTACACGAAAACGAAGAATGCTGTAGCCCGCGCGGACTCACCGGTGCAGAAGCGCTTCCTACGCTGCCAATGCCTCCACACAAAGATGGGAAATGCTCTAGCGTGCCCGCAACGCACTGCTGGGATTCGTCGGGACACCCGATGGCACTTGTCTCATACATATCGCTCGTACCAACGAAAATGAGGCCTCAGCCGCGGAGCCTATCGCAACCGACACCCATTGCAAAGCCGGTGTAAATCTTGTACCGTCCAGCGCAATGTGAGGATGCATGCGCCATGACACGACGCGAAACCAACCTGCGAATCCGGTCAACGACCATTCTGACGGTCCGCCACGGTCAGCGCGTCGCCATCGGCGGTGACGGGCAGGTCTCGCTGGGCGAAACAACCGTCAAGCACGACGCCCGCAAAATCCGCTCGCTGGCCGACGGGAAGGTGCTCTGCGGATTTGCCGGGTCGGCCGCGGATGTGTTCGCCCTGCTCGAGCGGTTTGATGCCAAACTTGAACAGCACAAGAGCAATGTCCGACGCGCCGCCATCGAGCTCGCCAAAGAGTGGCGGACCGATCGGGCCCTGCGCCGGCTCGAATCGCTGCTGATCGCCGTCTCGAAGGAGGCGACGCTGATGATCGGTGGGTCGGGCGACGTCATTGAGCCGACGGATGGTGTGATTGGGATCGGCTCGGGCGGGATGTACGCCGTCGCCGCAGCAAGGGCTCTGCTGGCCAACACGAAGCTACCGCCGGAGACGATCGTGGAACAGTCTCTCAGAATCGCCGGCGACATCTGCGTCTACTCGAACAAGGACATCGTCGTCGAGACCATCGAATAGGCACGCCACCGTCGGCGCGCCACAGTCATACGAAGCTCATGGACGAACTAACCCCCCAAGAGACGGTCGAGCAGCTCGACAAGCACATCGTCGGTCAACAGGCTGCCAAACGCGCCGCCGCAATCGCCATTCGCAATCGGTGGCGACGCCGGCAACTTCCCGAAGAATTGCGCGAAGAGATCGGACCCACCAACATGATCCTCATCGGGCGCACCGGTGTAGGCAAGACGGAGATCGCCCGGCGACTGGCCAACCTCGTCAACGCGCCGTTCATCAAGGTGGAAGCCACCAAATACACCGAGGTCGGATACCACGGGCGAGATGTTGAGAGCATGGTCCGCGATCTCGTCGAGCTCGCAGTCCACATAGTCCGCGACGAACAGACCCAGGTTGTCCAGGGCGAGGCTGAACGCCTAACCGAAGAGACGCTCCTCAACATGCTCATGCCTCCCACCGAGCACGACCGGACCGACAGCGATGTGGAAAGTGAGACGGCTGAGCGCAGACACCGAAGCCGCGAAAAGCTGCGCGCCCAGCTCCGGGCGGGCGAGCTCGAAGACCGTGTCATCGAGCTGACAGTCGAGACGAAGTCGGTTCCGGTCGGCATCATGGCGACGATCGGCGCCGACCAGCTCGACCCCGAGGTACAGAGCTTCATGGATCGCCTGCTTCCCTCTCAGCCGAAGCGCCGCGCCGTCCCCATCCGCGAGGCCCGCGAGATCATCCTCGATCAGGAGTGCGACAAGCTTATCGATCGCGAGAAGGTCACGGAGATGGCACTTCGCCGGACGGAAAACAGCGGGATCATATTCCTCGACGAGCTCGACAAGCTTACCACGCCCGTGCAGACCCACGGCCCGGACGTCTCCCGACAGGGAGTCCAACGCGATCTGCTTCCCATTATCGAGGGCTGCGCCGTCCCCACGCGTTACGGCCAGGTCAAGACCGACCACATTCTCTTCATCGCCGCCGGTGCCTTCCACGGCAGCAAGCCGAGCGACCTGATCCCGGAACTGCAAGGCCGGTTGCCGATTCGGGTCGAACTCGATGATCTGACCGAGGAGGACTTCGTCCGTATCCTGACCGAACCCGAAAATGCATTGACCAAGCAACAGGTCGCCCTTCTGGCGACCGAAGGGGTTCTGATCGAGTTTTCCGATGACGCGATCGCCGAGATGGCGCGGACGGCCTATCACGTGAACCAGGCGACGAACAACATCGGCGCCCGACGACTGATGACCGTCATGGAGCGGGTCATGGAGGAAATCAGTTTCACCGCCCCGTCGCGGCGGGGGCAGACGATCCATATCGATCGGGCCTCCGTGGAGCAGCGTTTGGCGGATATCAGCGAAGACACCGACCTGAGTAGATTCATCCTCTGACTCACTCAGCCATGCAAAAATGGCAAGGTTGCTGCTTGCCAGGACCTGAAGGTTCGTGATTATAGGACTCGACTCGGCCCGACGACCGCCGATGCAGGTGTGCAAGTTTTCGAAGAACCACAAAGTCGCCGCTGGCATGCGTCGATCAGATAGCCTAGAATGCTCGTCTGATAAGAGATGTGTATCTAGGCGGCGGGCCTTATCGGGGCATTAATTGGCACGTGTGGAATCGCCCCTATCAGGCGAGAGGGGTGGCCATTGTGTCGTCTGCGAGGGCTGTTATTGCGGGAGATCCTCGGCGATCGCCGAGCAGGTGCACATGTAAGAGCGGGTGCAATGTGCGCATCGCTGCATTGATGGTTGGGTGTAACTGGTAATACCGGTTGGAACAAGGAGCTAATGTGGTAAAGGTCAGACCTCGCGGGAACGAATCGATCCAGCAAATGTTGAAACGCTTCAAGCGCCTGTGTCAGCGTGAGGGTCTCATCCGGGACATCAAACGGCACAGCTACTATGAAAAGCCATCGGAGAGGAAGCGCCGGCAACTGCGCAAGTCTGTCCGAAAAGTCGAAAAAGACCGGGAGCTAAACGGCAAGTAGCTCCACCAGTGTTCAGCAACCGGCCAGCCGTAATTCACGCTGTCCGGTTTTCCTTCACGCGTCGTGAGCCTATTCCCCGCCAAATCAACACGCACGATTGCCGAATCCCTACGATCTCGATCTTGCCGGGCATCCGCAGCAATCCGTCCGCAACGTGACTATGTGATCCTTCCCCGTTATAGTATCGCCTTCAAGCGAAACACCCCGCGAGGAGAAACCCGAGCATGATTGAACAGAAGGTCGCCCTGGTGACGGGCGGATCACGCGGAATCGGGCGAGGCATCTGCATCGAACTCGCCAAGGCCGGTTACGCCGTCCTCATCAATTTCAATGAGAACCTCGGCGCTGCGGACGAAACCCGACAGAAGATCGAAAAGATTGGCGTCCCGGTCGACAGTTGCCAGGCTGACGTCACTGCAAGATCCCACCGCGACCTGCTGGTCCAATTCACCATGGAGCGATTCGGGCGAATCGACATGCTGGTCAACAACGCCGGCATCGCGCCGAAGGTCCGCACGGATATCCTCAAGACCGAGGAGGAGAGCTTCGACCGGATACTGAGCGCGAACCTCCGGGCGCCTTACTTCCTGACTCAGCGCGTGGCGCGGGATATGATCGCGCTGATCGAAACAGATCAGATCGAGCGTGCCGCCATTGTCAACATCTCGTCACTGAGATCCTACACCACCGCGAAAAACTACGGCGAATACTGCGTCAGCAAAGCCGGCCTCTCGATGGTGACCAAGCTTTTCGCGGTTCGGCTGGCCGAGTACGGCATCAACGTCTACGAGATCAGCCCCGGTTTAATCGAAACGGACATGACGATGGTCGAGTCCGTCCGCGACTACTACAATGCCAAGCTCGCCAGAGGCATGGCCCCCATCAACCGCTGGGGTACGCCGCAGGAGGTTGGTCTGGCTGTTGCCGCCATCGCCAAAGGCCACTTCCCCTTCAGCACTGGAATGGTCATCCACACGGACGGCGGGTTCCATCTGCGCGAACTGTAGGTATTCCGGTGACAACGGACCGTCGATGGCGGCAAGCGACTTCGTGTATATCAAGAAGGCACTGCGGCTGAGAGGATTTGAACCTCCACGGGATTCCTCCCACTAGATCCTAAATCTAGCGCGTCTGCCAATTCCGCCACAGCCGCTACATGTTTCCCTGCTCGGATCAGTATTATCGCCGAGTTCACAGTGATGCATAAACGTCGGAGTCTTGCACCTCGCACGTGTCACAAACGTTGGAGTCGTCAACGCAACGATCGCGCCATGTTGAGGTAGGATTCGTACGCGGCACGGACCTCATGCAATGTATCGCCGGTGAACTTCTCCAGGAACGACCTGGCGATCTCAAACGCCACCACGTTTTCAGCCACAACGCTCACCGCCGGCACTGAGCAGATGTCACTGCGTTCATAGTCCGATCGCTCCGACGCCTTGGTCCTGAGGTTTACGCTGTCTAGCCCTCGAAGGAGCGTGCTGATCGGCTTCATCGCGGCGCGCAGCACGATTGGCTCACCATTGGTCATCCCGCCCTCAAGACCCCCGGCGTTGTTGGACCGCCTCACAAATCCCAGACCCGGTTTCTCGCGGTGCGTGGGATCGAAATCAATCTCGTCGTGAACCTCACTGCCTGATCGCCGGGCCGCTTCGAATCCCAGGCCGATTTCTACGCCCTTGCACGTCTGGATCGAGCTGAGCACCCGCACGATCCGGCCGTCGAGCTTATCTTGCCAGCGCATGCAACTGCCCAAACCGGGTGGCTGGCCGCGAACCTGCACCTCCACCACACCCCCCACCGTGTCCCTGTCCACCTGGGCTTGCCGAATCGCCTCGACCATGCGCTTTGCCGCCGGCGCGTCGGGACAGTAGACCTCGCTTTCGTCACGAGCTTTACGAAGCTCATCGACAGTCGCATCCGGACTCACGGAAGCAAGGACATCTCGAATCACCACGACGTAGCCGATAACGTCAATGCCAAACTCACGGAGCAAACATCGTGTCAAGGCTCCTGCAGCGACGCGTGAGGCCGTCTCGCGCGCCGATGCTCGCTCGAGCGTCTCCCGACAATTGGTCGTAAGCCATTTGAGACTGCCGGCGAGATCGGCGTGCCCTGGTCGGGGACAATGAACCGGCGGTGCGTCGTCGATCCGATGGTCCTTGTTGGCAATCTCGATCGCGATGGGTGAGCCGATCGTGACACCCCGGCGAACACCGGAAATGATGTTGACGGCATCGTGCTCGATCTTCATTCGACCGCCACGACCGTAGCCACCCTGCCGCCTTGCAAGCTCAGCGTTGATGGAATCAACATCGATCGTGACGCCCGCAGGCATCCCTTCGACGAGTGCAATCAGCGCCCGCCCATGGGATTCACCGGCTGTTCTATAGTCAAGCGCAGCCATAATGACACCATCCTACGGCGTGTCGTGCCATCGTGGTAGGGGCTTTGCTGATTCGTCGACCTGCAAAGCCGTCAACTTTCAAGGCTTCCCGTGCCCGCGGTGCGGAAGAGGTGAACGAGTGGTTGCTCCGTAGCTCACCGTCGGTAAACTGCCTCTCATGGCTGTGCAATCTCATCAGGTCGAGGTCAAGACTCAGGGCAACAGCCAGGTCGTCAACATTACCGATCAGGTAGCCCGGTCGATCGAGTCCGGCAAAATCGCAAACGGTACCGCCACGGTGTTCGTGATCGGCTCGACCGCAGGCCTGACGACAACCGAATTCGAGCCCGGGCTGGTCAACCGGGATCTCAAGGCCGCCTTCGAGAGCATCGCACCGGAGGGCGCAACCTACCTGCACGAACAGACCTGGCATGACGACAACGGCCATTCGCACGTCCGGGCATCACTGCTGGGCCCGAGCCTGACGATTCCTTTCATCGATCGACGTCTGCAACTTGGAACCTGGCAGCAGATCGTGCTGATTGATTTCGACACTCGTTCCCGATCCCGGCGGATCATCGTGCAGGTGATGGGCGAGTGACGCCGTTCATTGATCGCCGGCCGATCACGGTGGATCCCAGGCCACGAAGTGTTTACAGAGGCAAAGGGTGTGGCAGGCGGAAAGGCTATCTCTGCCGACTCAGCACCTTCTGCAGCGCGGACGCAAGCTCGGCATCGCGACCCTCGGCATACGTGCCCGCATTCCAGCGATACCCGAGGCCGTCACCTTGCTTTCTGGGAACGATGTGACAGTGCACGTGCGGCACTACCTGTCCGGCAACTCGTCCGTTGTTCAGAAGGACATTGAAACCCTCCGCACCGGTCACCTCGACAAGGGCCCGGCCGAGTACGGGCAGCGATGAGAGAAACGCGCCGCACACAGCCGACGGCATGTCCACGACACCGGAGTAGTGCTCCCGCGGGATGACGAGAATATGTCCCTCAGCTAACGGATTGACATCGAGAAAGGCAACTATGGATTCATTCTCGTAGACGACGGCGGCCGAAAGCTCCACTGAGACAATCTTACAGAAAATGCAATCGGGATCGCGTGGCATGACATCCTCCGTATCGAGAAGACGGAGCACGACCGACAAATCGGTCTAGCCCTCAGACGCCCCGTTGTTTTCAGCGTCAGCACCGCTGTCGGTGTGAGATTCGGCCTCATCGACGTCTTGCGGTTCGGGTTTGGCGGCAGCCTGCTCGTCAGCGGCGCGGCCCTTGTCCGCCCAACTCTTCGCGGTCCTTCCCGCCATAGCGTATCGAGCGTCAGCCCGCCGGCGACGAGCCGATTTCCCAGGCTTGGTCAGCGATACAGGCGCTTCCTCCTCGCCGATCAACTGAAGCACAGCCAGCGGTGCGCAGTCCCCAATCCGGCGTTTCGGAAGCCGCACCAGTCGCGTATAGCCGCCGGGATGATCCTCGAATCGCGGCGCGATGGTTTCTATCAACCGGTGCGTGACTGATTCAGCCGTAAATGACAGGCGACCCTTCGGTTGGCCTGTACGGTACCGTCGGCTGTTTGGCATCCGCACGCTCTTGTTCCGGTGTGCCATTGACATGCCGTCGTAAGCGTCGCGATGCTCCTTGGGGATCAGGCTCCGGTCACCAAGCACCTTGTGAAGGGCGCGGCGGGCCCGAAGGGCGCCCGCGGCATCATCGGCTGCGGTGTACTTTCTCGCTCTCACCGCCAATGTGAGCAGTTTTTCGAAGAACGGACGGAGGGTCTTGGCTTTGGGTAGGGTCGTAGTGATCTGCCCGTGTTCAATCAAATTCTGGGCCATGTTCCGCAGCAGCGCCTTGCGATGCTCGGACGTTCGGTTGAGTTTTCGATGGTGAATGCGATGTCTCATGATTGTCCTTCACGGGTTCGCACCGACCGCGCCGCAGAATGCCCGGCCGACCTTCCGTCTCATTAGTCCTCCATCGTGTAGGCTTCCATCGGCCCGGCACACGTGGGGACTGAGGATCCGTCGGCCGAATCCGGTGCTTCCTTGTTCTTGCCTGTTGGTTCCGGCGTTGTTGTTTCCGGCGTTGCATCGCCATTGGTCGAACCTGTACCCTCGTCGGGATTCAGACCGAGCGACAGACCGATCCCCGCAAGCTTGCGCTGCACCTCGTGCAACGAAGTCTTGCCGAAACTGCGGAAACGAAGCAAATCCGATTCGCTGCAATCTATAAGCTGACGAAGCGTTGCGATCTTCGCCGCCTCCAAGCAATTGCTTGCGCGAACGGAGAGATTCAGGATCGAGACCGGTTTATCCAAGAGTTCCGCCATGGCGGAGTCTTCAGGGCGAGGCATCTCGATCGGCGGCGCCTGCGAAGAAACCAGCTCATCGCCAAGTTCGTAATAGTTCACGAACGGGTTGAGATGCTTTCGCAGAATCAATCCCGCCTCGACGAGTGCATCCTCCGGTGCCACTGTCCCATTCGTCCAAATCTCCAGGATCAACCGATCGTAGTTGGTCCGTTGCCCAACGCGCATGTCCTCCGTTCGAAAGCGGACACGAAGAACCGGCGAAAAGATCGAGTCCACCGGAATCACACCGAGTTCTTGATCCGGGGATCGGTTGTCGCTACCGGTTCTGTATCCGCGCGCCTTGTCCACCGTCATTTCCGCACGGAAGTTCACGTCGGCCGTTAGTGTCGCAATCACATGATCCATGTTCACAATAGTAACGGACGGGTCCGCGACGATGTCGCCGGCTTGGACCTCGCCTGTAGTCTCACGCTGAACCGAGATCTTCTTGGACCCATCGCCATCAAGTTTGAGCACAATTCCCTTGATGTTCAGCAGGATATCGGTGACATCCTCGACCACACCGTCAATGCTTGTGAACTCGTGCGAGACACCGTCAATCTTCACCGTCGTAATGGCAGCGCCGTCGAGGCTCGACAACAGAACACGTCGGAGCGAATTGCCAATCGTCGCTCCGAAGCCCTGTTCAAACGGCTCGATCATAAACCGCCCATACGAATCGGTGCTGACAGCCTCATCGCGAATAACGCGGCTTGGCAACTCGAATCCTCGCCACCTCATACGCATCGGGATAACCTCCAACCGAGTCTATCCGGAACGTAACCTATACCACTCCGCACCGGACCAGCCGCAAGGGCTTAACGCTAGCGACTACACATCTCGATAATCAACTGCTCTTCCACCGGAATCTGCACGTCCTCGCGTGTCGGCAGGGCCGTGACAATCCCCTCAAGGTGTTGAGCATCCAGTTGCAGCCACGGCTGCACCGACGGACCGCCTTCCCCAAGAGCCTGCCGAACGAAATTCTGGCTACGTTCCGACGGTTTCACGCTGATCCGGTCGCTCTTCCGCACGAGATAGCCTGGGCGATTCAGCCGACGGCCGTTGACGTAGACGTGCCCGTGAGCCGTCATGGTCCTCGCCGCACGATGAGACGGAGCGAAACCGAGCTTCCAGACAACGTTGTCAAGCCGGCGCTCGAGCAAGCTCAACAGGGCCTCACCCGTGTTGCCCTTCATACGTTCGGCCTTGTGGAAGTAAATCATAAATTGGTGCTCAAACACGCCGTAGTACCGTTTGACCTTCTGCTTCTCACGCAGACGCACGCCGTAGTTACTCGCCTTCCGCCGGCGCCACGCGGAGTGCATACCCGGCGGGTGACTGCGCCATTGGCGCTCCATTGCACACTTCGCCGTCTCACACCGTGCCCCCTTCAGCATCAACTTCACACCTTCGCGACGGCAAAGCCGACAAACTGGTCCTAGATAACGTCCCATATTCTTATCCAGATGCAATTCCCAAAGCGGGCCGCACACTGCCGCGACTGCGACGCTCCGTCCAGCCCATGATGTCCTCCAGCACTACGCCTTTCACACGCGCCGCTTTTTCTTCGGACGACACCCGTTATGCGGAAGTGGCGTTACATCTTCTATCGAATGAATCCGCAATCCCGAACTCTGTAGCGCCGTGATCGCGGCGTCGCGCCCGCTGCCGGGCCCTTTCACCCTCACCTCCACCTCGACAAGTCCGAACCTTTTTGCCGTGTGCGCCACCTGCTCAACAGCCCGCTGGGCTGCAAACGGTGTACTTTTTCGCGTGCCCTTAAAGCCAACCGTCCCCGCGGACGCCCGACAGAGCACGTCACCGTTCAGATCCGTAATCGTGACCAATATGTTGTTAAAGCTCGCCTTGACGTGCGCGATACCCCGCGCAACATTCCGGCGGACGCGACGTTTACCACTTCGCTTAGCCACGGGATACTCCCATTAACGCACCTCCTTGACACCCTTCTTCCCGGCGACGGTCTTCTTGGGTCCCTTGCGCGTTCGGGCGTTGGTCCGCGTCCGCTGGCCCCGCACGGGAAGGTGTACGCGGTGACGGATGCCCCGGTAGCATCTGATGTCTTTTAGCCGTGCGATGTTCGACTGGACCATCCGGCGAAGCTGGCCCTCCACCTGGTAGTTCCGATCGATAACGCTACCGATCAGGGCAACTTCCTCTTCGGTAAGGTCATTGGCCTTGACGCCTACCTCAACCTGCGCTTCCTTCAAAACATCCTGGGAAAGCTTCGGACCAATCCCGTGGATGTATCGCAGCGCAAACTCGATCCGCTTGTTGGCCGGAATATCAACACCAGCAACACGTGGCACGTGAGTTCTCCTTACCCCTGACGTTGTTTGTGTCGAGGATTCGTGCAGATAACGCGAACGACCCCCTTACGCTTGACAATCTTGCAGTTCTCACAAATACGCCGTACGCTTGTTCTGACTTTCATCGTCTGCCAACTCCCACTGATGGGCTCGGGCACCAGGCCCTTACCCGTCGCATTATCCTTTTGTCAGCACGTCCACGCCCATAGCGGTCACCACCATGGTGTGCTCGAAATGCGCGGCGTACTTGCGGTCCTGCGTGACAACGACCCAGCCCGTGTCATCTCCGTACTCCACGCGATGGGTACCGATATTCACCATCGGTTCGACGGCCAGCGCCATCCCAGGCGTAAGCTCGAAATCCAACGGCTGCTGTTTCTCGCTCCAATAATTCGGAACCTTCGGCTCCTCGTGCATCTCCCGTCCGATCCCGTGACCGACGAAGTCACGCACAACCGCGAGCTTCTCACCCTCAACGAACGCCTGTATCTTCCTCGCCACTTCGCTCCACATGCGCCCTGGGCGTATCTCCTCAATCGCCACAGCCAGCGCCCGCCGCGTCACATCAAGCAGGTGCTGTGTTCCCGCCGAAACACGTCCGATCGGGATCGTTGTGGCCGAGTCACCGCAGTAGCCCGCCAGGCGAACACCGCAGTCGACACTCAGAATATCCCCTTCCATCAAGCGTCGATCGCCGGGGATCCCGTGAACCAACTGCTCGTTGACACTCGTACACAGCGCGGCCGGAAACGGGAACTTCGCCTGCGGGTTTCTCACACCCTTGAACAGGGCGATTCCGCCGGCCTTGGCGATCATTCCCTCGGCCACCGCGTTCAGCTCGCCCGTGGTGACGCCCGGTCGGGCGAGTTCTCGCATTCTTGCAAGCACACGATACACGACCGACCCGGCTGCACGGATCAGCTCGATCTCGCGTTCACTTTTCAGAATGATCCCGCGCACCCGCGTCCCACGTAATACTTCGCCTCGATCACTTTGTCGCTTCGACCGCAACATACACTCAACGCTTTGCCGCAACATAACTTATGTCAGGACCGTGACCCTTTGATGGGTCCTTCGGTCCCGAGGAAACCCTTGTAATTACGCATGATCAGGTTCGCCTCGATCCGCTGGACCAAATCCAACGTCACACTGACCACGATCAGCAGTCCGGTTCCGCCCAGAAAGGCGGATACCATAAACGGAATGTGCAAGGATTGCGCGACCAGTGTCGGAATGATCGCGATGATCGCCAGAAACGCCCCGCCGACGTAAGTGATGCGCCCCATCACCTTTTCCAGGTAATCCGCGGTCCTCTTGCCCGGCCGCAGACCCGGAATGAAGCTACCGTAATCTCTCAGGTTATTCGCCATCTCCTTGGGACGGAATTGCACGGTCGTCCAGAAGTACGCGAAGAAATAGATAGCAACGATGTACGTGACTACGTAAATATACGCGCCCGAGCCATACGCATCCCGCCAGAAACTCCAAAACTGGTTCGGCCATGCGTTGTATATAGCGCCGAAAATCAGTCCGGGGAAGATCAGCATCGACTGGGCGAAGATGATCGGCATCACGCCGCCGTGATTCACACGCAACGGCAGGTAGTGGCGCTGCCCACCGTACACACGCCGTCCACGGGTCTGCTTTGCCTGTTGGATCGGAATCCGCCGCTGGGCCTGCGTAATCAGGATTGCACCGGCGACCACGGCCACGAACAACACGATCAGTAGAACGACCTTTGGGATATCCATCTCGCCCGGACCGGCCGTGCCCTTCAGACTGAGATTCCGCCCGACATAAATGGCCGCCGCCGGCATGCGCACCACGATCCCGGCCATGATGATCAGCGAGATTCCGTTGCCGATCCCATACTCGTCGATCTGCTCGCCCAACCACATCAAAAACACAGTGCCCGTGGTGAGCACCGTCAGTGATAGCAGCATGTACAAGAACGACATGCCCAGAAACCGGCCCTCATAGTTCGGGAAAATAAATCCCTGACTCGCGATATACTTCATCCAGACCGCGGCATTGATCACGCACAATCCGACTGTGAGATAGCGGGTGTACTCCTGAATCTTCTTGCGGCCCGACTCTCCCTCCTGCTGAAGCTTCTCCAACGCGGGAACAACGGTGACAAGCAACTGGAAGATGATCGAGGCCGAAATATACGGCATGATTCCCAGCCCGAAGATCGTGCTCTGGCGCAGGTTTCCACCGGTAAAGAGCTGGAAATAATCGAACAGGTCGCCAAGACCGCCGGCGCCACCGGGGGCAAAACCGCGGTTCATCGTCTCCTGATCGACACCGGGAACGGGAACGGCAAAGCCGATCCGGTAGATACACAGCATCCCGATCGTAAACAGGATCTTGTTCCGCAACTCCGGAATCTTGAAAATGTTCAAGAAGGTAGAAAACATGCGTTCGTATCAGCTCGCATCACGCCGGGTGCGGTCGTTCGACCCGGATCATGGCATGCTCATCACTGAGCAATTCTCGCCTCACCACCGGCCGCCTCAATCTTCTCGATCGCAGACCTTGTGAACTTGGCCGCATCCACCGTCAGCTTCTTCGTCAACTCCCCGTCGCCAAGCACCTTCACCCGATCACGCAAATGTCGAATCAGTCCCATTTCCAGCAGCGATTGGGGTGTTACATGTGCGTCGACGTCAAAGCGCGACTCCAGTGATCCCACGTTCACGATGCTATATCGCGTCTTAAACCTGGCGTTGCTGAAACCGCGTTTGGGCAGTCGCCGGAACGTCGGCATCTGCCCGCCCTCTTGCATTCCGCGCCGTTTCCATCCCGACCGCTGCCCGAAGCCTTTGTGGCCGCGGCCGCAGGTCTTGCCGTGACCGGAGCCATGACCGCAGCCCACGCGTTTGCGACGCCTGTGGGCTCCAGCAAGTTTGGTTATTTCCGCGATCTTCATTATCGCACGCTGCCCACCGTGACACCCCGCAGGCGCCCCACGTCCTCGCGGGTGACCATCTGCAACAATCCGTACAGGGTGGCATACACCAGGTTCAGTGGCGTATTCGATCCGTAACTCTTCGTGAGCACATCATGGACGCCGGCCAACTCCAGCACGGCTCGGACACTGGCACCGGCGATCACACCCGTTCCGGGACGCGCCGGAACCATCACGACACGACTCGCCCCGCGCCGTCCCACGACTCGGTGCGGCAACGTGCCATTGACAATCTTTACCGGCCTTAAGTTTCTGTTCGCGTCCTTGCGTCCCTTCTCCACGGCGGCGGGCACCTCGGCTGCCTTGCCGTATCCGACACCGACATGACCGTTCCGGTCCCCGACAACAACCAGTGCGCTGAAGCTGAACCGCCGACCTCCCTTAACCACGGCCGCACAGCGGTTGATCTTCACCACGACCTCATCGAACGGCTGCTCTTCGGTTCCGACCAATGGTCCCGATTGCGTCATCATTACGTCTCGTTTCACCCACCAGGCGCGTCCCAGCGCTTACTTCGAACCGCTAGAACGTCAGTCCTCCTTCGCGTACCGCGTCGGCGAGGCCCTTAACCCGACCGTGGAACCGAAAGCCGTTGCGGTCGAAGCATACCCGCTCGATGCCGTTGGCCTTGGCCCGCTCCGCAAGAGCGGCGCCGACGATCTTGGCCCCCTCGATGTTCCCGCCGCTTTTGACCCGGTCCCGCAGGTCCTTGTTTTGTGAGTCCGCCTCACAGAGCGTCACGCCTCGGTCGTCATCGATGATCTGGGCGTAAATGTGCTTCAGGCTGCGAAACACGGTCAGCCGCGGTCGCTCGCTCGTACCGCGGACATGCTTGCGGATCCCGCGTCTCCGCCGGAGTCGCCGCATAACTTTCAGCTTGTCCGATCTCATCGTCCGTAAACCCTGGCACACGGATCCGAAGTACGCAACGTTCCGGGACTACGCAGCCCCGGTCAGTGTCTTGCCCTGCTTACGCCGGACGTGCTCTTCCTGGTACCGGATGCCCTTGCCCTTGTAGGGTTCCGTCTTGCGCAACGCCCGAATCTCGGCCGCAAACTGTCCGACCTTCTGCTTGTCAAAGCCACGAATCACCACAGAGGCCGGATCGCTGTCACCGCGAGCCGTATCGCGCTCCACGTCAACCTCCACCCCGTCGGGCACGGGAACCTCAAACTGAGATCCCTTCCCGCGTCGACGACCGGAGAACCCGACGTTCAGGTGAAACGTCCGCCCTTGAAGCTTGCAGTTGTACCCCGTGCCGTAGATCAACAACCGCTTCTGAAATCCCTCGGAAACCCCCCTCACCATGTTGTTGATCAACGCCCGGGTTAAACCATGGTTGGCGCGACTCTGCTTGGAGTCGTCCTTGCGGCGCACCGTCACCAACCTGGACGCCTCGTCATACGCGACCTCCGCCGTTAGGGGATGCGCCCATGTGGAAGCGCCTTTCGGTCCCGATACGGAAATCTCCCGGCCCGTCATTTTCACGGTGACGCCGGACGGCACCGGAACAGGTTTCTCGCCGATTCGCGACATCAAACGATCCTCATGGCCATCCAGGACGGCCAGCCGACACGCACGCGACGTGCTTCACGCCGCAAGCTCTAGTACACAGTACAGAGCAATTCCCCACCAACATTCTGTTCGCGACAGGCCCGATCGCTGAGAACACCCTTGTTCGTCGAAACGATCGCTATTCCCAGCCCATTGAACACGCGCGGCAGATCGGCCACGCCGGTGTAAACGCGCCGTCCACCCTTCGACACGCGGTCGATTGCGTGGATGATGTCTTCGCCCTGCGGGCCGTACTTCAGATCGACCCGAAGGATACCCTGACGCTTGTCGGCGATAACGTCAAACCCGTTGACATACCCCTCATCCCGAAGCACCCGCGCGATTCCGACTTTCATCCTGGATAACGGGATGCTGACCTGTTTGTGTCGAACGCGCGCGGCGTTGCGAATACGAGTCAGCAAATCGGCAATCGGATCAGACCACATCGTACCAACACTCCACGCCGCGCGCCTCCGCGGCTGACAGCCTTCTACCAGCTCGCCTTTCGCACGCCGGGGATCAACCCCTCATGGGCCAAATGTCTGAAGCAGATCCGGCAAATCCGGAACTTACGGTATACCGCCCGCTGCCGGCCGCATATCTCGCACCGGCGCACGCGCCGCGTCATGAACTTCGGCTCCTTGCGCGCCTTCTCAATCCAAGCTTTCGTTGCCATTAAGCTGCCTGTTCTTCGGTTTTTCTAAGCGGCATGCCAAGCCGCGTCAAAAGTTCCCGTGCATCCGTATCATTGCTCGCGCTCGTGACGAACGTGATGTTCATCCCCTGGTTATAGGTGATGTTCGCGAGGTCAATCTCCGCGAAGATCGACTGATCCGGTATCCCCAGTGAGTAATTGCCTCGACCGTCGAAGCTTCTGGGGTTCAAACCGCGAAAGTCACGGAGACGCGGGATGGCCGCATTCACCAGCCGATCCACAAACTCGTACATGCGCTGCCCCCGCAACGTCACCCGACAACCAATCTCGTGGCCCCGACGGGTTTTGAAGTTCGACACGGCACGGCGGGCCCGCCGGATCTGGGGCCTTTGCCCGGTGATCCTCGCCAGATCCTCGATGACGGCCGGCAACCGATTCTTGTCCTGCATCGGCGAACCCGTTCCCATCGAGACCACAACCTTCACCAAACGCGGAACCGCCATCGGGTTCCGGATACTCAGAACCTGCATGAGTTCGGAGACAACCTCCTGTTTGTAGCGTTCTAACAACCTCGCCATTGGCCGTTACTCCAACAAACAGGTTACCCTCGTCTGCCGACGGTGCGCTCCGCACGCGACAACGTATGTAACACCGTACCGCCCGTACTGACCCTGCGCTTCGCCGTCACCTTACCCGCCTCATCGCGCTCGATCTCGAAATGGACGCGGCGACCCTTGCCTGCACTCGAATCGTAGGGTAGCACGTTGGAAACATGAATCGGCGCCTCCTTTTGCACGCGACCGCCCTGTGGATTCCTCTGAGTGGGCCGGACGTGGCGGAAGACCATATTCACGCCCTCCACGAGCACCACCCCGTGCTTCGGGTCGATTCGAAGGACCTTCCCGCGCTCACCACGGTGGTCGCCGGAGATCACCTCCACCATGTCGTTTTTCCGAATATGCACTGCCATCTCTCGCGCTCTTCCAGCAACACGCACCCGCGGCGGACGCGCGCCCGATCCATCAAACGACTTCCTCCGCCAGCGACACGATTTTCATGAAGTTCTTCTCACGAAGCTCGCGCGCAACCGCGCCGAAAATGCGCGTACCGCGAGGCTCGTCTCTTTCGTCCAAGAGCACCACGGCGTTGCTGTCGAACCGGACGTAACTGCCGTCATGCCGGCGCGTCGGGGCCCGCATGCGGACCACCACCGCCTTTGCCTTTCGGCGTTTGGACCGCTCCTTCCGGTCCGCTCCGCCGGAGAACTCGCTGTTGGGCAAGGATTTCTTGACCGTCACCAGCACGATGTCACCAATCCTCGCGGTCTTCAGACGCTTCTTGCCATGACGGGACGTGCTGCCCTTGTAGACATTCACCACCATCGCGGCCTTCGCGCCGGTGTTGTCGCACACGTCCACCATCGTCTGCCTCTGAATCATCGTGCAAACCCTATATACCTTGAGCAACCAACAGCCGGTACGTCATCATCATGTGCGCACGAACCTGCTCACGAGGCCGGGCGGACGATCCGGGTTAGCCGCCAGCACTTCGTCTTGGACATCCGGCGGCATGCCATTACCTCGACCACATCACCGACCTTGGCTTCATTCCTCTCGTCGTGCGTGTGGAGGGTCGTCGAGCGCTTGTAGTACTTGCCGTACTTCGGGTGTTTGACCAGGTAGTCACACCGCACCTGGATCGTCTTGCCGCTCTTGTCCGATACGACCGTGCCGACACGACATTCGCGGGAACCGCGCCGCTTCGACACCACACCCGTTTCGCCCACCTTGCTTACCATCCAATCATGATTCCCTCGCCGCACCCTTACGGGACGGCTGCGACCGCGATCGCGCTTAACCGCCCTTGCGGTGTGTCGCGACTGCCTCCAAATGGTACTGCTTCTCTTCGATGCCGATCTCGCCCCGCTCACACAGAATCGTCGAGACCCGGGCAATGTCCTTTCGCGTTTCCTTGAGCTGGTGGGGATTCTCCAGCTTTTCGGTGACGGCCTGGGAACGCAAGTCAAAAAGATGCCGGCGGAGCCGATCCAATTCGGCATAGAGCTCCAAAGTCTTCATCTCTCTAAGCTCACCCACCTTCATAGCGCCAACCAACCCTCCGTCACTACAAACCGTGGCGCCGCCTTACAAACCGACACGGGTAGGGCATCTTGTGGGCCACACGCATCAGCGCAGCCCGCGCGACATCCTCCTCGACACCACCAATCTCGAACAGCATCATACCCGGTCTTACACGCGCAACCCAGTACGCCGGATCGCCCTTGCCTTTTCCCATCCGCGTCTCCAGCGGCTTCGACGACACCGGCTTGTGCGGGAATATCCGCACGTAGACCCGCCCTTCGCGATGTAGATAGTGCGTCGCCGCAACACGACCGGCCTCGATCTGCCGGGCGGTGATCCAGCCACTTCCCAACGTCTGCAGGGCGTATTCCCCGAACGACACTGTATTGCCCTTGGCGGCCACACCGCGGAGCTTTCCACGCTGGCTTTTACGCCATTTGACTCGTCTGGGCATCAACGCCATGGAACCGCCTCCGTTGGTCGCCCGGTACAGCCGCCGGGCCCAACCGATCTATCCTCGCTTCCCTCGCCGCTCGCGCCCGCGACTACGCATGTGACTGTCGTCGAGCGTCGCCTCTTCGCCGTATCGTCCGTGATAAAGCCACACCTTCACGCCAATCGTACCATATGTCGTGCGGCACGTAGCCTCGCCGTAGTCAATGTGTGCCTGAAGCGTGTGCAGTGGGATGGAGCCGCGTATCTGCGTTTCTCGTCGGGCCATCTCCGCACCACCGAGACGACCCTTGCACATGATCTTGACGCCCTTCGCGCCGCACGCCATGGCCGCGTCAGCCCGCATCTTCATCACACGCCGAAAGCCCGCCCGTTTCTTAAGCTGCTCGGAGATAGACTCGGCGATGAGCTTGGCGTTCCCGTCGGGCACCTTGATCTCGACGATGTTGACATTGATCTTCCGATCGACCAGATCCTCCAGTTCTTCCTTCAGCTTGTCCACCTCGGCCCCTTTGGGACCGATCACCAGACCGGGGCGGGCTGTGTGCAGAAGCACCTTCACCTCGTTGCGGGTTCGTTCGATCTCCACTCTGGCGACGGCGGCGTAGGGCGGCTGCTTGTTGAGCTTTTGATCGACATAGTCACGGATCTTGTAGTCTTCGATCAAAAACTCTGCGAACGCCGCCTTGGGCGCAAACCAGCGCGATCGCCAGTCCTCGGTAATACCGATCCGAAAACCCGTTGGATGGATCTTCTGTCCCACGTTCTGCTCCTGCCGCTGCCGGAAACGAGCCTGCGGGCGGCTTGGTTTATGCCTCCGCCACCGTAACGATAATGTGGCTCGTCCGTTTGGCGATCGGATGGGCCCGTCCACGGTCCTTCGGCCTCCATCGGCGAAGGTAGGGCCCGCCATCAATGCGCGCCTCCTTGACATACAGGCGGTGCATGTCGGCCTCTTGCTCATCCGCGCTGACCATCGCCGCCTTCAACACCGCTTCCACGAACCGCGCACTGCGGCGGTGGTTGAACCGGAGCTGCTCGACCGCGTCGCTGCACTGCTGGCCACGGATCACGTCAACGATGAGCCTGGCCTTGCGAGGCGCAACCTGGGCGAATCGATGTTTCGCAATCCATGTTGACTTCTGTCCGTTCACCGGCGATTACATCCGAGCCAAAGACATCCGGCCGTTGAGCCGGACGTCGATCTATTAACCCCTCTTCTTGCCCGAGCTATGCCCACGGAACATCCGTGTCGGGCTGAACTCACCGAGCTTATGACCGACCATGTCCTCCGTGATGTATACGGGGTGAAACATCTTCCCGTTATGGACTTCAAAGCGATGCCCGACGAACTCCGGAACGACCGTGCAACGTCGAGCCCATGTGCGGATTGGTGTGGTCACACCGGAGGCTTTCAGGTTCATCACCTTCCGGAAAAGCTTCTCGTCGACGTACGGACCTTTTTTCTGCGATCGCGCCATAACAAGCTATCCAGAGAATCTCATGCGAACCATCGCCCGCCCGCCTCGACTGCCGTACCGCAATAGCCCATCACCTCACCAATCTATTCCACAACCTACCGTTTCGGTGACGGGAGCTGCCCGTACCGCTTGCTCTTGCGCCGGCGCAGTATGCGACGGTTCGACACCTTGTTCGGCGACCGCGTCCGGGTACCCTTCGCCAACACCCCGGTCGGGCTGCACGGATGACGTCCGCCGCCGCTACGTCCCTCGCCGCCGCCAAGCGGGTGCGAGACGGGATTCTTGGCCGTTCCGCGTACGCGGGGGCGTCGCCCGCGGTGCCGCATTCGTCCGGCCTTGCCCCACCGCAGGTTCTGATGGTCCACGTTGCCAAGCTGACCCAAAGTCGCACGGCACTCCGATCGGACCTCGCGCATCTCCCCGGAGGGCAGTATGATAATCGCCCACTTGGAGTCGCGAGATGTCAGCCGTGCAGACGTACCTGCACTGCGGGCCAGCTTGCCGCCCTGTCCGGTGTTCAGCTCGATATTGTGAACGTCCATGCCGGGCGGCATGAGCTTCAGCGGCATGGAGTTGCCGACCTTCGGTTCGGCACCGGGGCCGCTTTCCACCACGTCACCGGCCTTTAGTCCCAGCGGTGCCAGAATGTATCGCTTCTCCCCATCCTCATATTGAACAAGGGCTATGTGGCACGACCGATTCGGATCGTACTCGATGGCCTTCACCGTCGCCGACACACCGTCCTTGTTCCGCTTGAAGTCGATTCGCCGATAGATACGCCGCGCTCCGCCGCCGCGGTGCCGCGCGGTAATCCGGCCATGATGATTACGCCCGCCACATCTCGTGATCCGCTCGCACAATGACTTCTCCGGACGCTTCTTCTTGTCTGTCAACTCGGAGAAATCGTTCACCGTGGACGCCCGCCGCCCAGGTGAAGTTGGCTTGTAGATCACAATTCCCATCGCAGTTATGACTCACGCGAACCGGTCAAGCATCCGGCGGCAGCCAAAGCCCCTTAGAACAAGTCAATATGGTAATCCGCCTCAAGCACCACAACGGCCTTCTTCCAATCGGCGGTCTTACCGGTCTTGTATCTCACCCGACGTCTCTTGCCCACTCGCCGCGCCGTGCGGACAGACTGAATTCTCACGTTGTAAATCTTCTCGATCGCCTGCTTGATCATCGGCTTCGATGCCTCGGAATGCACCTCAAAGGCGTAGGCACCGCCGCGAGCGCGCATGTGCCTGGAGGCCTCGTGCGACTGTTGAGACTGGTGCGTGCCCTTCTCGGTCACCAACGGACGTTTGACTACGTGGTAAATGTCCATGGTACCTACCTACACATCCGACGCATCGGCCCGCAGGGCCACCGGATCACGAACCAAGCGCTCAAACGCCGGTTTCGTAAAGACCAACTTCCGCCCACGCAACACCTCGTACGCGTTGAGCTCATCAACCAGGCGAACGTTCGTGTTGGGGATGTTCCTGCTAGACAAATACACGTTTCTGTCCCGCTCGTGCATCGTCAGCATACACCCCCGATCAACGCCCAGGGCTGATAGCATGACTGCGACCGTTTTCGTTTTGATTGCCGGGACGTCAAGCTCGTCAACGACCATCACGTCGTTGGACTGGATCTTAGCGAGAATCGCGCTGTTCCTTGCCAGCCGCCGCATCTTCTTCGGCAACACCTTGGTCGCCCGCGGACCACGCTTGGCGAACGCCCGCCCGCCGCCGCGGCGGATCGGCGTCCGGATGTTGCCCGCCCGAGCGTTACCGCTGCCCTTCTGGCGGTATAACTTGCGGGTCGAGCCCACCACGTCCGACCGCCCCTTCGTACGGGCGCTGTGATGACGCTGGTGATCCAAAAAGGCCACAATCGCCTGCTTCATCAGTTGAGGTCTGACGCGTCCACCCAAAAGCGCCGGGTCGATCTCCATCTCCCCGGTCTGCTCGCCTTGCATGGTGAAAACGGGAACTGCCAGCATCGACCCTGATTCCTATTCCTGTTTCTTGTCCTTTACCGACTGCCGCACGAGGACAACCGATCCGTTCGGCCCCGGGACGCTCCCCTTGATCACCATTAGATCGCTTTGGGGATCGATGTTGAGGAGTCGCAAGCTGCTAATGGTCCGGCGGACATGGCCCATATGCCCGGCCATGCGCTTGCCCTTTTTGACACTGCGTCCGGTTCCGCCGGTCGCGCTGCCGCCAATCCCACCGGCTGAGCGGTGCTTGCGCTCGACACCGTGCGAGGCCTCCTTCCCGCCGAATCCGTGCCGCTTCATGACACCGGCAAACCCTTTTCCCTTGCTGACGCCGGTGACATCCACGTAGCTCACCGAGCCGCTCGCGAACTGCTCGACTGTCAGGACCGCGCCGCGAGTTAGGGTTGTCGGCTCGCTGAGCCGGATTTCGCGAATCACTCGCTTGGGACCGGTCCCGGCCTTGGCAGCATGGCCGATCATCGGCTTCGTGGAGCGATGAGGTTTGACCTCTTCATAACCGAGCTGGACGGCGTCGTACCCGTCGGGGTCCTTCGACCTCACCTGAAGAACGACGCAGGGACCGGCCTTGACGACCGTGGCTGGCTCAACCATGCCGCCCTCGCCCAGGACCTGGGTCATGCCGATCTTAGTGCCCAGTAGCGCAGGTATCATAAACGAAAACCCTACTCGCTTGCTCGGGGGGCCAGCGAGTTCATCTCGCTCCCTTACGTGCGATAAAGCTCACACGCCTGAATATCTTAACTGAGAGCCTACGATGCCACGGCACCCCCGTGAGCACCCAGGCACCAAGCAGAGTGAATGCAACAACCGTGCTGCCGAAAACCAACCATTCTAATGCTCTTGCCCACGTTGGCAAGCGCCCGAACGCTCCAAGTGCCAAAAAATCTCGTCCGGTCCAAATTCGGCAAATCTCTCGCCGACGATAGCGATATCTGCGACCTCAGCACAACGGATGCCAGGCCCTCCACCCACACCGGGACCGCGTCAATTTGAGGGGTAAGCGCGGATTCGGCGTGTTTCCACCACACGAACGGCGTTCGGATCGCTGATTCGAGCCCTCCTTGACATTTCGCGCGGGTTCGTCGAGGAAGCCATAAGTCGGTCAGCAAACCCGACAAATGATCTAACGCGGGCCGGTAAACAGCGTTTGGAAAAGGGCGAACTCGGCCAGGTCGATGTCTTCATCATCATCGAGGTCGCCGCGCCCAAAGTAAATCGGATCACATCCCGTCGGTGGTCCTGTTCCATCCGGACCGGCCATGCAATCAGCGAACAGGGCGAGGTCATCCAGGTCTATATCGCGGTCGTGGTCGAGGTCACCGCGCGGATAGCCCTTAATCCCGAGACTGTGGTATGAGCCCGCAGCGATGGCCACGAAGTCCATGTTCGGCGCCGGTACGTTGCATTGGCCGTCGTCGTTCCATCCCCATGCCACGATCGAACCGTCGCCCTTGAGGGCGAGACTGTGCCAATAACCCGCCGCGACCGCCACGAAGTTCGTGTTCGGCGTCGGCACGTCGCATTGGCCGTAGTGCGGATAGCCCGATTGGCCGGGCAGACCTGCGCCCCACGCCACAATCGAGCCGTTGGCTTTCAGGCCGAGACTGTGACCGTCACCCGCGGCAACCGCCACAAAGTTCGTGTTGGGCGCCGGCACGTTGCATTGCCCGTCATCGTTGCGCCCCCACGCGACGATCGAGCCGTTGGCCTTCAATGTGAGATTGTGCTGCGTGCCCGCCGTGACCGCCACAAAGTCCGTGTTCGGCACAGGCACGTTGCATTGTCCGTAGGGGTAGTTGGATCCCCACGCGACGATCGAGCTGTCGGCCTTCAGGCCGAGACTGTGGTCCGAGCCCGCCGCGACCGCCACGAAGTCCGTGTTCGGCGCCGGCACGTTACATTGGCCGTAGTTGTTCCATCCCCACGCCACGATCGAACCGTCGGCCTTCAGGCCGAAACTGTGTCCGTAGCCCGCCGCGACCGCCACGAAGTTCGCATTCGGCGCTGGCACGTTGCATTGGGTGCTCGAGTTCGATCCCCACGCCACGATCGAGCCGTCAGCCTTCAGGCCGAGGCTGTGGGCGAGACCCGCAACGACCGAGACGAAGTCCGTGTTCGGCGCCGGGACGTCGCATTGACCGTACCAGTTGTCTCCCCACGCCACGATCGAGCCGTCGGTCTTCAGGCCAAGGCTGTGGTCATAGCCCGCTGCAACCGCCACGAAGCCCGTGTTCTGCGCCGGCATGCTGCATTGGCCATAGCGGTTGTATCCCCATGCCACGATCGAGCCGTCGGCCTTCAGGCCCAGACTGTGGGCCGCGCCTGCCGCAACCGCCACGAAGTCCGTGTTCGGCGCCGGGACGTTGCATTGGCCGTTGGAGTTGGATCCCCACCCGACGATCCAGCCGTCGGCCTTCAGGCCAAGACTATGGAACGAGCCCGCGGCAATGGCCACGAAGTCGGCATTCGGCGCCGGCACGTCGCATTGACCGTCGAAGTTGTCTCCCCACGCAACGATCGAGCCGTCGGTCTTCAGGCCGAGACTGAACGACCGGCCGGCCGCAAGCGCTACGAAGTCTGCGTTAGGCGCCGGCACGTCGCACTGGCCGTTGTCGTTCAAGCCCCACGCCACGATCGAGGCATCGGTTTTCAGGCCAAGACTGTGCCCCGTGCCCGCCGCGACCGCCACGAAGTCCGTGTTTGGCGCCGGGACGTCGCATTGGCTGTTCCAATTGCCTCCCCACGCCACGATCGAGCCATCGGACTTCAGGCCGAGACTGTGCGCCCAGTCCCCCGCAACCGCCACGAAGTCCGTGTTCGGCGTAGGTACGTCGCATTGGCCATAGTCAACGGGGTAACCGCCGCATCCCCACGCCACCACCGAGCCGTCGGTCTTCAGGCCGAGACTGTGGTAGTAACCACCCGCAACGGCTACGAAGTCCGCACTCGTGTTGACGGCGACCACTTCCCGGCCCCAGCCCACAATCAACCCGTCGCCGTCCTGAGGCCTAGCCGTTCCCGCAGTGAGCAGGCCCACGATTGCCCAGCCGCATACCTTCATGCCCGGATTCAGTCTCATGAGATCTGCCTCCTCCCGTTCAACCAGGATTTGCGATTGATCGGGTTCGTGTAGATTATCTTACCGAATTGAGGCACCCGGCCGCAAGCAGGAAATGTGAGCGCTCCGTGGAATGCCTCCAACGCATAGGGTGGGCATCGCCCACCATGTCTTGATGATTGGACCGGATCGTGGTGGGCAATGCCCACCCTACGTCTGCTCATCTGCCGGACCGGCGAAGGTGGCATGGGTAAGCTCCAGCTTATACGGATTCTAGTCATAGACTGCCGAATCGATGTTCCGGCTCTATCGGGTTTTGCAACGCCGCGCAGGCTTCAAGCCCGCGGGCTTGCGACCAATCGGAAATTACAAAGTGGAGTCGGTATTACGCGGAGACTAATACTGAGCGTGGTGTCACGATCTGTCAGCGTCTGGAAAGGCGGCGGTGCGACTGGAGTTGGCACAGAATGCCTTCTTATACACAACAAACATACCTGCGAGCACCAACAGCAGACCGGCTGTACCAAGAGCGATCTTGGTCTGCCTCCGGCGGGCATCGCGCAGCGCCAAAACGAGTTCGTGATCGTAGGCGGTCTGTTTCGCGACGTGCTCAATGGACTTTGCGAGTTCCCTGATCTCACCGATGTTAGATCCGTGCAGCACCTCGCGCAAGTTCCTCCTGATGTCGTCGACGTGCCCGTGCATTTCCGTAAGCGCCAGGTTGCGATACCCCATCCGCTTGAGATCCTCAAACTGCTCGGCTGATGTTGCGATTAACTCCGCCGTCTGCTCGCGCATCTCCCTGATCTGGGAAACCATCTCCATGCTGCCCGGTTTATGGCACGGCGAACACTTGCCGAGCTGATCCCTGGGGCGGGTGTCTAGGATGTCCATGGCGGCGTCCGGTATGGCGTGACTGCCATCCCCGTGACAGAATAGACATGATGGGACGCCGAAGCTCCCGTGGACGCTGGCGAGATGCTTTTCTGCGGCCCTGTTATGACACCTGCCGCAGACGTGCGCGATGCCCCTCCCACGAGTCATGCTGACGCCGCCGTCCCGGCTGAACAAACAGGCGCGAGCCTCGCGGCCCGTGTGCGGATCGCCGGGAGGCCTCACCAGACTCTCGCTGTGACATTCCCTGCAGGCAAAGGAGATGCTCGTCTCCTGGGCCATTCCGATGCCTATACGGTCCCGCAGGAACAGAAACTCCGGGTTGAACGATAGATGGGAGGTGTCCTTGAACTCGTCATCGGATGAGAACTCGTCGCGAGTCAGCGATGCGTCACCGCCGTGGCAATCCTGACAGGGAACGTTGTTCTTGTAGTGGGTGCTTTTGGCCCACTCATCGTCGACGATCTGGGCCAGTCGCCCTCCGCGGTCTCGGTGGCACTGGATGCAGGCGTTGCCGGCGTACCACTCTTCGGGGGTTGCAGTGTCGTCTGGTGTCGTCCCATCCGTCTCCAGGATGCTCAGCGACAGCATCAAGACCATTAGTGCTGGCGTAGACATCGTTACGATGAGTCCCATTGTCGACGCAACACGCGCCGAATCCGCCGGCGTTCGTTGATAAGCAGCACGTAGAAAAGCATCACGGCTGCGCAAAGCATGATGATCATTAAGGCCGGCGGGGGCCAGACGGCCCAGAGCGTAAGCGCCACGAACACCGCGATTACGAATGTGACGAAAAACCCGTGCAGCGGTCCCGGCGGTTGGTGCGACCAGCGGCGCGCCCACAGTGGAACGAACATCACGACCAACACGAATACACCGGTCGACATCACCCCGATCGTCTTGCCGGACATACCCAAAAATTCCTGCGGGGTCAGCTTGAGGTACTGATACACCGCAAGGAAGTACCACTCGGGTCGGATGTGAGTCGGTGTGGCCCGCGGGTTGGCCGGCTCGGATTCCTCGATCCAATGTCCAAGGCCCCAGCGATCAAGGATAACCGGAAGGACGGCCAGCACCGTAATGACAGCAAGCGTGCACAGTGTCACGACGGCCATGCGAAGGATCTCGTTGGGCCAAAACGGCGCGAGCTGCTGCGGCGTGTATTGCTTGCGATAGTCAACAGACACGCGTGTCAACTCCCATAACCGCCTACAGCGGCTTCGATATCCCGGTTCGCCGGATCATCGTAAAGTGCATAGCCATAAAGATCACGGACAACGCCGGCAGCACCCAAACATGCATGGCGAAAAAGAAGCCCAGCGTCTCCCCGGATATGGTCGGCCCGCGCCGGGCCCAGGTCGAAATCCCCACACCAACAACCGGGACGGCGCTGGGAATCTCGGTACCCACGCTCGCCGCCCAGTAGCTGAGATTGGTCCAGGGAAGCAGATATCCAGTGAATGCCGTCATCGTAGTCAACATAAGAAGGACCACGCCGGAGAGCCAATGCAGCTCCCGCGGGGCCCGGTAGATCTTGTAGTACGCGACACGGGCCATGTGCATCAGAACCAACACGATCATTATGTCGGCGCCTACGGCATGGACGCGCTGGATCAGCCAACCCATCTGAACGTTGCTCTTGATGAAGGTCACCGAGTCCCAGGCACGGGCGGGGTCCGGTTTGTAGTAGATCAGCAGAAGAATGCCAGTGTACACCTGGATGATGAACAGCAGGAACGTGAGTCCGCCGAGACAGCCCCCCCAGCCTAGCGTGCGGGGAACGAGCTTCTTCGTAACGTTCTTCTCCACGAAAGGCGTGATTCGGTAGCGGTCGTCGAGTTGCCGGTAAATGGACCGTAGCAACCTCATCCCGGCGCCCCTGTGCTTCACGCCCGCCCGCCGGTGTCGCGAATCTTCAGCACGTTCTCCTCCACAGCGAATTCGACGCGCCGAAGAGGGCTGTTAACCGGACCGGAGATGGGGTTGCCCAGGTCGTCGAACCTGGCTTCGTGGCATGGGCATCTGAAGCCCCGATTCGCACTGTCCCACTGAACGATGCAGCCAAGATGCGGGCATGTCCCGTCAAACGCCCGGATCTCACCGTCCAACTTGACCACCACGATCTGTTTACCCATGTGCTCACCCCAGTAGCCGTAACCTTCGGTGAGCTCTTCTAATGGGACCTCCATCAGCTCCACGGGACCCAACAACTTGGGCAGCCGAAGAAACGCAACGATCGGGTATCCGACAGCCGCGGCCGAGACAACGGCCGTCCCACCGATGGCAACCTGACAGAGCCGTCGACGCCCGCTGTCGATTGGGCGCTCGATCTGATCGGCACCGTTCCCGTGATGCTTGTCGTTCATATCCATGTCCACGCTGCCATTCGCTTGGCCTTGCCGATTCCCGTCAGCGAACCTAAAGTGTATCGTTTTGACTTCACAAGTGTACACTGTGGTGTGTCACTCGTCAAGCCTCGGGCCTTAGCCTGCGCTGACAGGAAAACCGTAAATGGATCAACGAGACTGCCGAAACGGTGCCTGATAACGGATTCGTCAAAGCCTTTCGTTCAACAGGTTGCGCAGGCCAACACGGCATACCCTTCGGCGTCGAATGGTATGAACGGCGAATGACCGGGAAGGTGCGCTAAAACGCACCTACGGATAAAACTTCCCCATCATTCGTGGATAGGCGACAGCTTCGCGGAGGTGTTTGAGACCGCAAAGCCACGCGAGTGTACGCTCGAAGCCCAATCCGAATCCACCGTGCGGGACGCTGCCGTAACGGCGCAAATCAAGGTACCACTCGTAGTCTTCTTGCGGCATATTGTCGTGTTTCATTCGGGCGAGCAATCTATCGAGGTCCTCCTCGCGGGCCGATCCGCCGATGATCTCACCGATACCCTCCGGCGCGAGCAGGTCGAAGCATTCGGTAACGCGATCGTCACTGCGATCGTCGCGCATGTAGAAGGCTTTGACGTACTTGGGATAGTGCGTCACGAACACCGGCCTGTCGTGCAGACGCGAAATGATCGTCTCATCCGAGCCGCCCAGATCGGAGCCCCACGCGAAGTTGGCCGCCAGTTCCATATGATGCGGGATGTTGCGGATTTGCTCTTCAAGCTCACTGCGCTCCTCGCGAGCCACGATCACCTCGGCCGCCGCCTTATCCTTCTCCCACTGTTTGCCACCGCCTTTCGCGACGGCATCGAGTTCCGTGATTTGCTTGTCCAGCTTGGCCACACGGGCTTTTTTCTCCGTTAGATCGTGTTCTAGAAGCTCTCGTGCATTTGGCCCGCGGAGCAGCTCAGCTGCTTCGGTGTACGTCATCCGGTAGAACGGTTTGCTGACGGCTTCGAGCGGCTCGATGTTGCGGCCAAGCTCGATCAGTTCATCACGATGATCGCACAACACGCGTTCGACAACCGAGCGGACGAAATCCTCCGCAATGTCAATCACATCATCAAGGCTGGCATACGCGATCTCCGGCTCGACCATCCAGAACTCGGTTAGATGGCGACGAGTTTTACTCTTTTCAGCCCGGAACGTCGGTCCGAAGCAGTAGACCTTCCGATGCGACATGCATGCGGCCTCGACGTAAAGCTGACCCGTCTGGGCGAGGTAGACCGGCTCACCGAAGTAGTCAACCTGAAAGAGCGTCTGGGAGCCCTCACCGGCAGCCGGTGCGAAGATCGGCGTGTCGACCAGGATATATCCGTTTTCGTTGAAGAAGCGGCGGATCGCATCGATCGCCGTCGCTCGGATGCGGAAGATGTGCCAGGGCCGCTTCGACCTGAACCACAAGTGCCGGTTCTTCATCAGGAAATCGACGCCGTGCGGCTTGGGCGTGATCGGGTAATCCCTCGAAATCTGTACGACGCGGACATTCGCGACCTTCAGCTCATAACCACCGACCGCCCGCTCATCGGCGGATATTGTACCGGTCACCTCCAGCGACGACTCCTGCGGCAGCTTCCTGGCCTCATCAAAGAAGGCGGCTGTCTCGTCGTTCTTCTCCAGGACGCACTGGCACAGGCCCGTGCCGTCGCGGACGATGATAAACGCAATCTTCCCACTGGCCCGGGTGTTGTAGACCCAGCCGCTGAGTGTCACGGTCCGGCCCACATGGTCACACAGACTATCGATTGTCGTTTTCGTTTCCATGATGCATCAGTCTACGGCTCCCGTGTCGCGGCTGCAACGGAGCCGTTACAGTGTGGCGTGGGGCCACAAGGGTGTTGCCGTATTCCCGTTCGTGTGAGCAAAGCCGCTCGTGCGTGAATCCATTCTCGCACGATTGGGCCGAGAATGGATTCTCGGCCCAGCGAATTTCACAATTCGTGCTTGCGGTTGAGTGGCTCATTTCGGTACGAGAAATGATACGGACCCGATCAAGGTGCATCCCGTTGCGGGTGGCGGGTAGCATGAGTCCGCTGTTGCGGACCCGTGCTTGAACACCTGAAGAAACGGGTAATACGAGTATCAGATGAAGATTGCCGATTGGTCGCAAGCGAGCCGCGGGCTTGGAGCCCGCGCGGCGTTGCAAAATCCGATAGAGCCGGAACATTGATTCGGCAGTCTATGACTAGAATCCGTATTACTCGCCAGAGTCAAGCGCGCCATTCTCGCTCAGGTGGTATCAGAAGAGCGTGCCGATCTGGAAGCTGAGAACCTGCTCCTCGTCATCCGGATCGGAGAGGATCGGGATGGCCAGCCCGAGTTCCAGCGGCATCGGCCCAAACAGGTCAATCATGAATCGAACGCCCATACCGATCGAAGCCCGCCATGTTTCCGAGCCGACCGTGCCGGTATCGAGGAAGAAAAGCCCTCGCACGTTGTCTCCAACGAGCGGAAAGGAGTACTCACTACCCAGCAAAATCAGGTAATCGCCGCCGATGGCGTTGTTATCGATGCCGTCGCGCGGTCCGACACCTCGGAACTCAAACCCTCGGATCGAACCGGTGCCACCCGCATAAAAACGCTCAAAAACCGGGGCATGCCCGATGATCACGCCGCCGTCGGCCCTTAACTTCAGCACGCTCTTGCGTTCGAGCAGATCGGTGCGGATCGTCTTGTACCACGTGTAGCCGACTGAGAGCTTCCCGAAATCGTAGTTCCCGCCGAGCACACCGAACTGTTCGTAGCCGATCTGAAACCGATCCCCCTTCGTCGGGACGAATCGGCTGTCGGTCCGATCGCGAACCAGGGTGCCCTTGAGGCTGGTCATCAGGTTGGAATCCTCGTCGTCGCGAATCTCTCCCGAAGCGAACACGTCCACATCGTCAACGGTCGTGTTCTCGACACGCAGAGCCAGTTCGCCCGACCACCCATGCCACCGACCCCTTTCGAAACGCCGTCCGAGGCTGACGTTGGTTCCGGCGCGTCGTTCGGAATAGCCGTCACGACCACGCTCGAACAGGTATCCGCTGAAATCAAACCGGAGCGGCTTGTCCCAAAGATACGGCTCGGAGAAGCTGATCCGAAAGCGGGCCAACTCCGTACCGGGCTGCAACTCGATCCGAAAATGCTGCCCTGCACCGAAGAACGAGCGGAACTTGATCAACTCCGAGAAGTTTCGCGGCCAATCGAACAGATCGAAGTTCTGAAGATCAAGCACGACGTTTCCGACCAGCCCGCTGTTACTCGTGACACCCACCCCGAACAGGAAATCGCCGGCCTTTTCAGCTTCCGTAACGTCGATCAGGATATCCCGCACACCCGGTGTATCACCAACCGGATACACACGGGCTGAACTGAAGATACGCGTTTCAAGCAGACGCCGCTGGGCCTCATTCACCTCGGTTAGGTCAAACAGATCATCAGGCGGATAAAGATTCAAAGCCCGCCGGATGACCTTGTCCTTTGTGCGCGCGTTGCCGCGCACCACCACACGCCCTACTCGATACTGGTCGCCCTCATCGACTCCGACCGTAATGCGTACGAGTCCCGGCGTGTCCGAGAAAACCCGAACCGCTCGCACGGTAGCGTAGATGTAGCCCAGTTCGCCATAGTGCGTCTGAATGGCCCGGACGTCGGCGTCAACCTTTCGCCTCTTTACCGTTTTGCCCACCTTAGAGGCCATCATTGCTGCAAGCTCCTCGTCGGTGAACACGGTGTTGCCGTCAAAGTCGATCGTTTCGATCGTGTATCGAGTTCCTTCGTCGACCGTAAAGTAAATCGCAAGCTCCGTTCCGTCCTCGCTCAGCTCACGACGATAGGTGACCAGCGCATCCAGAAAGCCCTTATCACGATAGTAGCCTTGCAACCGGGCGACGTCCGACTCCGCGCGCTCCTCGTCGAACGCGCCGGTGCGGAATATCCAAAACGCCGTCTTCGTATCGATATGCCGCTTCAGTTCACGCTCGGTGATCGACTCGTTGCCCTCGAACGCGATTCGCTCGATGCGAATCCGCTTCCCCTCCTTGATCTTGTAGACTAGCTCACCGGTACGATCGAGCAGCTCCCGATCGCAGCTCACGACGACATCGTTGTAACCTACCTCGTGGTACATCGCGACGATCGCCTCGCGCCCGTCACGCACCGCGAGCCAATCCACAGGGCTGTCCACTTTCTGTGCTATGTACTCTTTGAGTTGACCGTCGCCAAACTTGCTGTTTCCCTCAAACCGAACGGTGGTCACGATCGGGTGTTCGCGCAGTTGGAACGTGACCCGCACGCCCGCAGCTTCCTCATCCAGCTTGTAGGTGGCCGACAGAAACCGGCCGGTGCGAAGTAAGCGAACAACAGCCTCGTCGAATGCGGCTGCGTCGAACGGATCGCCCGCCTTTACGCCCACCACGTCGCGGACGAAGACATCGCCAGTCCGGACGAGGCCTGCAAACTCAACCGAGCTAACCGTGCGAGCGGGTTCCTGCTGTGCATAGAGAGATACCAACGGTGCCAACCAGGCCACCAACCAATACAACAATGTGGTGACTCGCATGATCCGTCGCCCGATGCCCAAGGAGCCCTGGAAATTAATTTCCTGTCCGCGCACAGGATTTATACGATCGTACCGCGCCAAACGGCGCTGCATGATACCACTGCGCCAACCAACGGCAAAGGGGAAACGCATCACGACTCCAGACTCGGGTAAACGTTAGGATTGCAGGCAAAGGCGTCCATTCGAGCGCCACGGGCAGTGTTCCTGCCCGTGCACAAGGGCCGTGCGGTTGGGTGAAAACACTGGCGGACAAGCCGCCAGTGGCACTCCGTTCGGGGAGTGTATACCCACCAACTTGACGCTCAACTCCAGCCTTCAAGGAAGCGGCGAGTTAAAACGGTACCGAGTCTTTGCCCGGACCGTATGGTTCGGCGGGGACGTACTTCAGGGAATCTTCAGCCGCTTGTGCTGGTTCAGGACCGATGTAGTGATCCGTGAAACGCGTGATCCTCTTGTCGAAGTGGAGGATCAGCGAGCCGGTCGGGCCGTTGCGCTGCTTGGCGATTTTTAGTTCCGCCTGATTCTTGACGCTTTCGTCTTCCGGTTTGTAGTACTCCTCGCGGTGAATAAGCAGGACAACGTCAGCGTCCTGTTCGATCGCACCGGATTCACGGAGGTCGCTTATGAGCGGGCGTTTGTCCGAACGCCCCTCCGGCATGCGGTTTAGCTGGGCCATGGCGATCACGGGGATATTCAGCTCGCGGGCGAGACTTTTGAGGCCAAGGCTGATGGTGGCGATCTCCACCTGCCGGCTCTCGGCCCTTGGGCTGTGCATGAGTTGTAGATAGTCTACGAAGACCGCCTGGATGTCGTGTCTTTGCTTCAGCCGCCGCGCCTTGGAGCGCACCTCCATCACGCTCATGCCCGGCGTATCGTCAACAAAAAGCGGAGTTTCGCGGAACTCCTCACACGCGTACAACAGCTGCTTGATCTCTTCCTCGTTCAACATCCGGCGGCGCAGTTTCTGTGAGTCGACGCCGGTGTGGGCGCACAAAAGACGCTGGGCGATCTGATCAATGCTCATCTCCATTGAGAAAAACACGACGGGCTTTCGATCGTGCAGCGCCGCGTGCCGGGCCATCGCAAGCCCCAGCGCCGTCTTGCCCATCGACGGGCGACCCGCCACGACGACGAAGTCACCGGGTTGAAAGCCGCCTGTGTACTCGTTTAGCGCGGTAAATCCCGTTGGCAGGCCCGTGCAGACGTCCCGCTCACCCAGCTCAAGCTGTTGTGCGAGCCGGGCAATGGCCTCGCGGATCTCAACGGTGTGCCCGCTGATACGGCTCTCCGTCACGGAGAAGATCTTCTGCTCGGCGACGTCGAGGATTTCCCTCGCTTCATCGAGCCCGGTGTATGCTTGGTCGGCGATCTCGCCCGCGCACCGGATCAGATCGCGGAGCAGACCCTTGTCACGAACGATCTTCGCGTAGTACTCGGCGTTGGACCAATCCGCGAAGCTCTCGGCGAGCTGAATCATGTATTCCTGCCCGCCGATGAAGTCGAGCAGATCTCGCCGCCGCAGCTCGTCCGACACCAAAACCAGGTCGATCGCCTTCGACGGATCGTCATAGATATCGAGGAGGGCCTCGAAGAGCTTCTGATGGGCGGGGAGGTAGAACCAGCCGCTGTCGCCCCGACCGATGATGGGAATCACCTCGGCAACGGCATCCCGGCTCATCATCATCGCGCCGAGAAGGGCCATCTCCGCGTCCTGATTCTGCGGCGGAAGCCGCTCTGGCGCAACTGTGGTAGGTGAGCTACTCGTTGGGGCGGTCGTCATCCTCGCCAGCCTCCTTGCTAGCCTCTGCTTCTTGGGCGGGAGCCTCTTCCTCCTCCTCATCTCCCGTCTTCTCGCGGACCACCCACACCTTCACGGTACTGTGCAGATCGTCGGCAAGCTTGACGTCCACCGCGACGTTGTCGAGATGCCGAATCGGCGTGTCGAGCACGATATGATCGTCCTCCACTGGGAATCCCTCGTCAAGCAACGCGACTGCAATCTCCCGGCGACCGACTGAACCGTACAGAACGCCCTCCTTGTTCGCCCGGGCTCGAATGGTAACTTCAACGTCTTGCAGGCGATCAGCCAGCGACGCCAACAGCTTGCGATGATGGATTCGCTCCTGCTCGGCGACCAGGCGGGCCTCCGCAAGCTTCCGGATGTTCACCTTCGTCGGTTCGGTCGCCAATCCCTGGGGCAGCAGATAGTTCCGCCCGTATCCGGCAGCGACTTCAACGATGTCACCAACAATGCCTAGCTTATCGATGTTCTTGCACAAAAGCAGTCTCATAGTCAGATTCTCAGCGCTTTCCCCCGCAACCTTCACCGAATCCGGTGGCCCCATCATACTCGATTGATCTTACCACGCCACAATGGTTTTCCCCGGCTGCGGAACAAGAGGCCTCGCAGACAATCCCACGTCTTCTTCACATCCCCAGAAGTCCTCATAAGCATCGGCACGCCGTAAGCTTCGTCCCGCTCACAAGCTTGTGATTGTATCTGTGAGATTCGAGAGCCGGCAGCCAAGCTTTTTTCGTCAACCCGTCAAGTCACATCTTCCCGGCAGCGTGGCGAACCGGCGTTAGAACGGGATGTTGTTATCCGTGGGGGGCAACGGCTCGTCGTAGCCGGGACCGGTTGCGCCGGCCGAAGCCGGTGCACCGCCCGCGACAGCGCCCACACCACGCCCGCCCCCTTCACCACCTCGCCCACCTACGAAGGTGAAGTTCTCGACGATCACCTCGTGCTTGCTTCGCTTGTCGCCCTCGGGCGTCGTCCATTGTTGGAACTGCAGGCGCCCTTCCACCAGCACCGGCCGGCCTTTTGACATGTACTGGTTGAACACTTCCGCGCCCTTCGCAAACACCGTACAGTCCACGAAGCACACCTCCTCCCGCGTTTCCCCGTCACGATCGCGCCACTTGCGGTTCGTGGCGATCCCGAACTTGCACACGGCCGTGTTCGCAGGCGTGTAGCTTAACTGAGGATCGCGGGTCAGGTTCCCCAACAGCACGATTCGGTTGTAGCTCGCCATGATTCAATCCTCAAAAGCGCGGGAACGGCCCCGCATTTCCCGTCATCGCCTCTCACTGTTTGGTCTGCGTCTCTTCGTCCGCCTCCGGATCAGCCATCACCGTCTCCGTCGCGACCGGCTCCGATTCGGGTGCCGTCAACTTGTTGTTGTCCGGTATGTCATCGAAGCGATCATCGGGTGCTTCTTTAATGTCACCCTGCGGTGTATCTTCGGTGTCGCTCTCCGGTGCCCCCTCGACGCCGCCCTCCAGTGCTTTCTTGATGCCATCCTCCGGCATCGGAACGATCCCGGCTTCATTGTCGGTCTTAATCGGCTCTTCAACCTGCGAGGAGAATTGCTGCTCCATGGTCTCTGGCGTCACATAGTCGGCACGGAGCACGAGAACGCGAAGGATGCTCTCAGACAACTTCGCATCGTGTTCGAGACCGACGATCCGGTCCGCCGGAGCCTTGAAGTATACCAGCACGTACACACCCCGCTTGCGACCCTTTATGCGATACGCCAAGCGCCTTTCATCCCACTTCCGGCAGACGATGATCTCCCCCTGCGCCCGCTCTATGAGCCGGCGGACTTCCACTTCGCACTTCTCGAACGAGTTCCCGAATGTCGGGTCGAACAGAAACATGGCTTCGTACTGGTTCAACGTCGGTGATCTCCTACGTAAGTCGGACCCTTCGGCCCTCGACCCCCCCGCTCATTTCGTTCACGAAGGCGGCGGCGGGTCTCCGTTAAAACGCGTCATTGTCAAATCAGGACCATGCTGCACCCAACATTCCACGGCGTCGGCGGCATGGTGCCGCGCCTGTTGCATCATGGCCTGTGCCTCCGGATCAAACCGTCCAAGCACATAGTCGGTAGGCGTACCGACCGGTTCGCCGATCCCGATCCGCAGGCGGCACCAGGCGTCCGTCCCGAGCCGATCCACGATGTCCTGCAATCCCTTGTGACCGCCCGCCGACCCGGCCGGCCGCATTCGCAATCGCTCAAGCGGAAGCGCCAGGTCATCGCTGATCACCAGCAGCTCAGCCAAGTCAAGCTTGTAGAATCGCCCCGCCGCGAGCACTGCCCGCCCGCTGCGATTCATGAACGTCGTTGGCTTGAGCAAAGCAACGCGTTCGCCGTGAATCTTGCCCGTCCCGAACCATCCGTGAAACTTTTCAGTCGCCAGGCTGATCACCCACCGTGACGCCAGCACGTCCATTACGTCATAGCCCACATTGTGTCGCGTGCCGGCATAATCCGGGCCGGGGTTGCCTAGACCGACGATCAACTTCACGGCGTCACGGACTCAATCGCTTTCCTATGCTCCTTCCTCGCCCTCTTCCTCACGTACACGTCCGATGCGCTGGGGCTGAGCAGCCCCCTCCTCCTCACCTTCCACAGCCTCTTCGGGCTCCCGTTCCGCCACAAGCGCGCGGACCGTCACAACGCGTTCCTCCGGGTCAGCCAAAGCCACCACACCCGGAGGAAGTTCGAGGTCCTTCACCAGCAGCGAATCGCCTAAGTCAAGTTCGGTGACAAAGGGGCGGAGTGTCTCAGGGATCGCCGTGACAACGCATTCCACCTCGATGTTCGCCATCGGCTGATCCAACACACCACCTTCCGACACCCCACGTGGTACGCCGCGCGGTTCGATGCCCACCCGCACCTTCACTCGCTCATCCATAGCAACGCGCGTCAGGTCAAGGTGAATCGGCGTGTCGTCAAGGTAGTCATACTGGACGTCCTTGATCAGATACTGCCGGCTCTTGCCTTCCAGCTCGACCTGCAATGTATGCGCGCCGTGCGCCAGCGCCGCTTTCACGTCGAGGAGGGCCAGCGACAAGGTCTCCGTCGGTTGTCCGTGCCCGTAGATAACCACCGGTACCTGTCCCGTTGCCCGGAGTGCGCGCGCCGCCCGCGTCCCGATCGCCGTGCGGGGCTGCCCCTTAAGTGTCACTACTTCCATCGCCTAACCTATCTCCCTCTGGTGCCTGGATAAACAACGCGCTGACGGACCGGTGCTCGTGTATGCGTCGAATCGCTTCACCGATCAGATCGGACACCGAAAGCACGGTCAGATTGCTCAACCGCTCTCGGATCTTGCTCCCGATTGGGATGGTGTCCGTCACCACGATCTCGTTGAGTTCCGCGGCCGCCAGACGCTCCACGGCGAGGCTTGCAAACACGCCGTGAGTGGCTGCTACGTACACCCCTTCCGCGCCGTGCTTTCGGACGAGCTTGGCCGCCTCGCAGACCGTGCTGGCTGTCGTGATCATGTCATCGAACATCATGACATTCCTGCCGCTCACGGAACCGATGATGTTGACCGCCACGGTCTCGTCACTCGTCAACCGCCGCTTGTGAATCACCGCCAGTTCACTACCGAACCGCGAAGCGAAGTCGCCGCCGAACTTGATGTTCCCGACATCCGGCGACACGAGCACGCGGTCCTCCACTTTCCGATCCTGGAAATGGCGGGCCAGAACCGGCACCGCCGTCAGGTGATCGACCGGGATGTCGAAAAAGCCCTGGATTTGATCAGCGTGCAGGTTCATCGTCAGCACGCGGTCCGCCCCGGCCGTCGCCAACATATTCGCAACAAGCTTTGCCGTGATCGGTGTTCGACCTTCAGACTTGCGGTCTTGACGGGCGTACCCATAGTAGGGAAGCACGGCTGTGATGCGCTTCGCGCTCGCCCGGCGCAGACAGTCGATGAAGATCAGCAGCTCCATCAGTGTGTCGTTAACCGGCGGGCAGGTCGACTGGACAACGAAGCAGTCCTTCCCCCGAACGTCGTGCTCCACCTTGACGAGCGTTTCCCCGTCGGGGAACCGGCTGATCATCGCTTCCCCTCGTGAAACCTCAAGATAATTGCATATCTTGTCGGTCAATTCCGAACTTGCGTTCCCGCCGAAGACCACAAGACCGTTCGAATCCCATCCTCCGGGCTCCTGACGCCGTGCACTCATGAACCAACCGCTCCACAGCTTGCCGCCGATCCGACGGCAGACCCGTCTTCCACGATTTCGCCCGCGCCCACCCGGGTAAACGGGCCGATTCGGCAGCCACGCCCGATGGACGCACCCGCCCCGATCATTGTAAAGGGAAAGATGATCGTGTCACGACCGATCGAGACGTCCGCCTCGATCCAGATGTTGTCCGGGTCCACGATCGTCACGCCCTCGCTCATTAAACCGAGCTGGATACGGTCCTGCATCACCCGGCCAACCGTCGCGAGATCCAGCCGCGAGTTGATCCCCATCGCGTCCTCGGGCGGGACCGTGACACCCACCGACACGCCATGCCCGCCCTCATGCAGAATCCGCACGACATCGGTGAGATAATACTCACCCTTCTCTGCGGCGGGCTCCACTCGCATAAGCGCCTCAAAAAGCCGGTCTGCGTCGAAGCAGTAATAGCTGGGATTGACCTCGCAAATCCCACGCTGCTCATCCGTACAGTCGCAATCTTCGACGATCGCCTCCAACCGACCCTCCGCATCCCGGACGATACGCCCATAGCCGCTCGGTTCATCCAGTACCATCGTCGCCAGCGTCAACGCGTCCCCGGTATGCTCCCGTGATTCAATCAGACCGGCAAGCGTCACACGGCGGACCAACGGCATGTCACCGGCCACGATCAGCACGCTACCGGAAAAGCCCTTCAGCGTCTTCCGACAGCACAGGACCGCATGACCGGTTCCTTTCTGTTCAGCCTGCTCGACCCATGCAAGGTCGTCATCGGCATCAAACCGGCGGATCAGTTCGTCCTTGCCGTACCCGACGACGACGATCAATCGATCGACCCCGGCCAACCGACACGCATGGAGCACATGGCTGAGCATCGGCCGGCCACAGATCTCGTGCAGAACCTTCGGAACCTCGCTTTTCATCCTGGTGCTTTTACCAGCAGCCAGGACGATCGCAGCCGTTTCGCTCAACGCAATGTCACCACCTAAGCACTCAGATCACGCTTACGTACAACTCGTACGTCGCCAACGGCACCCTGCCCGTGTCTCAGCACTATGATGAACCACCCAAGCCTATCGTCTTGGCATGTTTACAGGCCACCGGTATCACCACAACGCGCACCCATTACCCGGCCAGGACTCGAACCTGGAACGCCAGGACCAAAACCTGGTGTGTTACCATTACACCACCGGGCAATCGCTGCCGGCCGGTCCGCCGGCCAGCCTCAACCGTTGCCAATCAGATCTCCGCAGCTGGAACCGCCAGATGATGAGGGGTCGCGGCCGCGGTCTCCTAGCCGAGGCTTGAACGCTCCGCCGCGAAGACGAACGCCCACCAGCCGACCCCACGAACCGCGCGCGACAGTCGACTTGCCCGCTGAGCTACGAGTAATGCCTGCAACTGCATCAGCTAATTCAGGCCGAGGGAGAAGCGTAAACGGATACGCCCGGCGAGTCAAGGGAGCCTATGGAACCGCAACCTCAGCACTGAAAGCGACCTATAATCACTGGAAAGTCGAAAATGACGATAGAATAGATAAAATATTGGACGTTTTCCTTGCAGGCCAAGCAACTCCATGCCCGATAACACGGGACGATCGTGATCGGGGAACCCGTGAACCTGCATTAGTGCGAGGAATGCCGACTATGTGGTTGAAACGTACCGCAAACGACCTTCTCAAGGCGGCGGTCGCCCTGACGGCTGCGGGCGTACTGCTGGGCACGAGCTGCAGCTCATCGGAGTTGCAGGCCGTTGTAGCCGGACTCGAAGCGGTAGCCCATTCGTTCGATGACAACGCACGTGATAATGACATCACCTTCGGCGAATGGCTCCTCAGCGAACTGGACGACTGACACCGGGCCTATGCGGACGATACCCCGCACAAATCCGATCGACGCAACCTGACTACTGCCTTCACAAGGTTGACCACAGCAACGGGACTCGCTAGGCCAAGCGGTGGGTGCAAGCACGGAGGCGACCTCCACCGCGGCCGGGCGAGGCCCAATCCCAACAAACGTGACAACATACTGCAAACACCGCACCCAGACCGAGAGTGCGGATAGATCATTGCTGAAGGGTAACTAAAAGCTGGGGAATAATGTGGTGCGTAACTCGGCAGCCACGTCCGGTCGCGAAGACTCGTCCGCACCAATGATCGCTTTCCGCCGTTTCACCGACCACGCGCCTAGATAACGGTCGAAAAGAGCCGGACAAAGCAGGATCACCGCAGGGTTCTCAATACGCAGTTCCTTTGCCATCGTGTCAAGGAGCTGACGCTGCGGAGAAGTCAGGCCCAACTTGCCTTGCAGATCACGGAACAATCCCCGTGGGTCCGCCGACCGCGCGATTCGTTCCACTCGGCGCTGTCGGATCGTCAAGCCGTATGCAAGCAACACGACGACCGCAATCCCAGAAAGCACGAACAGCACCGTTGCGAGGGAGCCCCCCTCGTGAAAATGCTCGCGAACCACCCGCTGGATTTCGGTCAGCCGGCCCGCCGGCGACAACAGACCCATCATCACATAGTACCTCCCGCAGAGTGGATCCGATCGATCCGTCGCCCATCCCCGGACAGCCGTGGATGCGACGCGAGATCGGAAGCGATAAGGCCGCAGACACGCGTCGCCTGCTTTCTGACCCATTCGTCGGGATCATTACGACTCATGCCGCGAACGCGGCCAAGCGCGACACGCGACCCAAGCTGCTCAACGACCCACAAAGCGCTTCGCCGATGGGCTGTGGACTGATCTTCGAGCATGTCGAGAAGGACCTCGCCCGCCTGGCGCAGCTCCGCTCGAAGCAGAGACTTGACGGCGTTGGCGCGGACCCGACTGTTGGCGGACTTGAGCTTCGGCTCCGTCAAGGCGACGCGATCAGCAACGTCAAGCCGGTCCAGACCTTCAATCGCGTTTGCCGCAACGCGATAGTCGGGATCATTAACCGCCGTACGAAGCAGACGCTCGGCCGTCGCACCGGGAAGCTTTGCGAGCATACTCACGGCCAGACCGCGCACGATCGGATCCGAGTCATACGTAAGCCGCTGCACCGATTCCTCCAACTCCTTCAACGCGCCAAGCCCCAACGCGATTTGCAGTGCACGAGCCCGATCGAGCGGTTCTCCGGATGCAAGCTTCGCGCGCAGGAATAGGCCGAGTTCGGAAAGCCGACGGACCGCAACGTTTACTGCCAGCGCTTTGTCAGCATTTGGATCATCAAACTCTTTCCAGTATCGATCGAACAGATCCCGAGTTGTAGCCGTGAGCGCAGGCTCGCTCCGCAGCGCGGATGAGGCGATCGGAGGGCTGAGGCCGGGCCGACGACGACGCACTTCACGTGCTGCCATCATCGCGACACTGTCTCCCGGACGTGCCGCCATGACGGTGAGCAGATCAGTCGCAGCTTCGCTATTGTCGTGAATAAGCCGCCATAAAACCGCACGCCGGATTTTGGCGCGGCCCATCCCAACTAATTCGCGGAACAACTCGATCCTTCTCTCGGGCCGCCCACCGACCGCCGCCAGGAAGCTAACCGCCCCACACACGGCGGACTCATCCAACATCAGAAGCACGTCTACCGCCGACCGGAGCCACTGACCATCACGGATCCGCCGACATCCTTGTTCGATTCGGGCGTCGGTCAGCAACCAGCTTTCCGTAAAGACCGCACGAAGGAAGGCGATATCGCGGGTGCGGCTGATCGCACGCGCCGCAGCCGACCTGAGCACCGAAATCGCAAGGGCGCGCAGAACGAATCCCGCCAGTCGCGGATCGGACGTCCCCTCCAACAAGTCATTCAGCACCCGCGCAATCTTCGTACGCCGCTCTTGGAGTTTCTTGAGGATTGCCGGCTCAACCCGATCGCCCAACCAGAGGGCGGCCTCGAGCACCTTGGGCTGAAGATGGATTTCCCATCGCTGCACCGCCGTCCCCAAGGCCTCCGCCAGGCCGTTCGCCCGAGCATCCAACTCACCGATTTCCGCGGCGAACGGTCCGGCATCGAGACGCTCAAGCAAGCGCGCCGTCATCCGGTGAAGACCCGACGCAGCCAACTCGCGCGTGCGACCGCACCGTGACCGCAGCGCGTCAGCCAACAGATACGCCGACCGCCCGGCGTCACCGCGCACGATCGTCTCGATCGCACTTGCACGTTCCTGATAGGATGGTGACACGATCGCAACACGCATCCCGGCGGACAGCTCCTTGGCACGCGCGAAGATCAGTCTTTGCAATCCATCCCCGTAGTCGTTGAGCCGACCCACAACACGGGCCAGACTCGGCGAATGACCACGTATAAGAAGGATCTCCAGCGCAGCCGCCTGAGCAAACGGCTCCAAATGCGGCAGCACATTCACAAGCGCGGCGTCAGCGGCGGCGTTCTTTTCGTCCACCAGATATCCAAACGCGGTTGGCAACGATCGTAAAGCCATAACACCTTCAGTATCGGCCACTACACGCACCCGCCTTGCGGGCAAGACGGCCCACCCCGCGCAACAACACTGTGAGCTTGGGGTGTCCGGAACATGTTGCGCAACACAGTGCACAGGTCATACCTGTCAAGGATGGATGGTCAGGCATGTTTTGACGGACGGATTCCCAAGGGACGTTCAATTCGCTGAGTGTTTTGCTATCGCCTGAGAAGACGATGATCCGGAACGGAAATGCGGCGGCCGATGAAGAGCAGAAGCTTTCCGGAGTCGCGGAGCCCCGCGGGTGCCCGTATTGACGCACGCACGCCTAGTACTCGGTCACACCCAAAACTGTGGGTTGCCGATCAGGCCTGCAAAACAGAGCCGCGACCGTTAGGGAGTGGAGATGCGCCGTGCGGCGTCCCGGTGGGTGACCGCTTCCTGACGGGCGCGGTTCGGATAACCCACAAAAACAGGTGTGACGGTGCACTAGAGGCTGGTACGTACCTACCCCTGCCGCCAGATCGTGCCGTCGGGTCGGTCTTCAAGGGTGATCTTCTGCTCGACAAGCAGGTCGCGGATCAAGTCGGCCGTTTCAAAGTCCTTCTTTGTGCGCAGATGCTTGCGGACCTCGATGAGGATCTGCATGGCCTTTTTGCCGAGGCCGTCGCCGGCGGTGGCCTTCCTTTCAGGCGGGTCGATGAAGATGCCGATCAGACGGGCGACGGCTATAAGATGGACCGTTGCCATAAGCGCGTCATGCTTGTGTTGTTCTGAGCCAACTGCCTCAACTCGCTCCTGTTCGATGAAGCGATTAATGGTACCGGCGAAGTCAAAGAGTGCCGCGATCGCACCGGCTGTGTTGAAATCGTCATCCATAGCCTGAGCGAACCGGGCAAGCAGGTCATCGCAGGCGGTAGCGAGGGATTCGGATTGTATTAGCGAGCGCGTATCGACCCCCCTCAGTCCCCCCTTGGCAAGGGGGGAAGCTGAAGCCTGCGGGTTGCCGGATTGCGACGCGCTGTGATACGGGGACTCACCGCAGATGCGTTCGACTCGCTCGAAGAGGCGGTAAAAGCTCTCGAGCCCCTTGCGTTTGCTTTCGATTTCCTCTTCGGAGTACTCGATCGGGCGGCGGTACTGCGTGCTGAGGACGAAGAAGCGGATCAGCTCGCCGGGGTATTCCGCCAGCAGATTGTGCAGGGTCATCTTCATCAACGCCGCCTGCATCTCCGGTGAGGCGTCGGACTTGGATATTTTCTTCGTGTTGACCTTGGTCAGGCCGTTGTGCATCCAATAGTTGGCAAACGGCTTACCGGTGGCACATTCGGATTGGGCGATCTCGTTCTCGTGGTGCGGGAAGATCAGGTCCATCCCGCCGCCGTGAATGTCAAAGGTCTCGCCGAGATAGCGCATCGACATGACGGAGCACTCAATGTGCCAACCGGGCCGACCCTCGCCCCACGGCGAATCATACTTGACCTCTTTCGGCTCTTCGGGTTTGGCGGCTTTCCAGAGGGCGAAGTCGCCGGGATTGTGTTTCTCACCGCTTAGCAGTTCGCGCTGACCGGCCTGGTCCTCGATGCGACGGTTGGAGAGCTTGCCGTACTGAGCATCCTTGGTAACGTCGAAGTACACGTCTCCGTTGGACGGGTAGGCGTACCCGCGATCGATGAGTTTCTGGACAAAACCGATGATGTCGCCGATGTGCTCCGACGCCTTGGGCATGATGTCAATGGTATCGACGTGGAGCTTGGCCATCGCATCGAGGTAATCCTTCGTGATGCGCTGGGCGAGCTCCATCATTGTGGTATTATGCTTGGCGGCTTCGTCGATGAGCTTGTCATCCACGTCGGTGATGTTGACCACCCAGGTGACATCATAGCCACAGTAGACCAAGTAGCGTTTGATGGCGTCAAAGATGATCGGCCCGACGGCGTGGCCGATGTGGCTGGGTCTGTATACCGTCGGTCCGCACACGTAGATCCCAATCTTGCCGGGTACGACCGGTTCGAACGGTTCCTTCTTACGTGTCAACGTGTTGTAAACGACTAATCCCATCGGTGATGATCCTCGAGAGTACAATAATGGCATCCGAGCCGCAGGTTCAAAGCCTGAGTGGTCCAGCGGTCTCCTGTGACGCTGCGGCGACCTCCTATTCCCGCCGTGTCAACAAGGCCACGGCCGTACAAGCGATCGCATCGGTGTAGCCCAGCGGGCCCAATCCCTCGTTGGTCTTCGCCTTGACGCTGACGCATTCGGGTGAAAGCCCGGTCAGCGATGCGATCGATTCCGCGATCCGCCTCTTATGTGGCGACATTTTGGGAGCCTCCGCGTGCACGATCACATCAAGATTACCGGCTTTGAATCCCAACGCCCGGATCCGGTCCATCGCATCCTTCAACAGGATACGACTGTCCGCATCCTTGTAGGCCGGGTCTGTATCGGGGAAGAGATCACCAATATCGGGTAGGCCGGACGCACCAAGCAAAGCATCGGTCACAGCGTGTAGGACAACGTCCGCGTCGCTGTGACCCCAAAGCCCCTTGGTGTGCTCGATCTCGATCCCACCGACGACCAGCCGCCGTCCCTCGACAAGGCGGTGAATGTCATAGCCGATACCGACACGGCCTATATCGGTCACTGGAGGAGCCCTCCGTGGATAGTGCACGGCGCGGTTCCGCTGGCCGTGTGCTCTCAAAACCGTAACCTATACGGATTGTGAGCCCGTTTCAAGCCCGGAGGAGTCGGCGGCTGCATCCGATAAACGGTGTCGAACCGCCGCCCCCTTGCTTTGTACCTTGGTGCCGGCATAGAGTTCGTGCGGGGGGAGTTCGTCGAGACTCGCCTTCCGTGAATCAACCGTAAACACTTGGGATCCGGGGCCGGCAGGGCCTCGGAGGAGGAACGCAATGCAGCTTGAACTTTTCCGTCGCCTCACGCAGGTGAGTCTCGTTCTGGCGATTCCGGCACTGTTGGCCATCGTTGCGGGATGTCCAACCACGCCGCCGGGGAACGGCGAGCCGGAGCCCCCTGCCCCCGGCAGGATTGACGTAACGTGGTTCGGTGAGGGTGACGTGGATCAGGAGGGCGACGGTTCGCTTGTTACGCTGACAGCCGTTCCCGACGAGGGTTGGGAGTTCTCCGGCTGGACCGGGGCGGACGTGCCCGACGAGAATCCCCTCACAGTTGATGCCAACGAGGTAACCGCCATCACAGCAGTCTTTTCATCGGTTGTGCCTGCTGAGTGCAGCGACGATGCGGACTGTGACGACGGGCTGTTCTGCAACGGCGAGGAGACCTGCGTTGGGGGCTTGTGCGAGGCGGGGGTGGCTCCGTGCGCGGCCAGCGAGGTTTGCAGCGAAGAGAATGACACTTGCCTTCCTGACGGTGACGGCGACACGGTACCCGACGACGTGGACAACTGTCCGGAGGACAGCAATACGGACCAGGCCGAACGGGATGAGGACGGGATTGGCGATGTGTGTGACAATTGCCCCGGAGATCCCAACGCGGATCAAGCCGACTCGAACGGGGATGGTGTAGGCGACGCGTGCGAGGGCGACCAAGACGGCGACGACGTGCCCGACGAGGAGGACAACTGTGTCACCGTCGAGAACACCGATCAGGCCGACGCTGATGACGACGGTTTGGGTGACGCTTGCGACAACTGCCCGAGCGATTCCAACGCCGACCAGGCGGACAGCGACAGCGACGGAATCGGTGATGTCTGCGACGTCTGCCCGAACGATGCTGAAAACGATGCCGATCGGGATGGGATTTGCGGAGATGAGGATGACTGCCCGGACACCCCGCCGCATACCGAGGTGGACGAGCACGGGTGCCCGATCGACGGACCGCCGCCGCCGCCTCCGAACTGCGGCGACGGGACGCTGGACGCCGGCGAGGAATGTGATGACGGCAATACCACACCCGGTGACGGGTGCAATGAGAATTGCCGGCTCGAAGGTGTGGGTCCGGTGAACAACAACTGCGCAAACGCGACGCCGGTCGGTGACGGTGACACGTCATTCAGCAACGAGGGTGCGACAACCGACGGTCCCGAGGAGCCCGGCGTTTGCAGCTTCTTCGACTACCGCCACATCGAGTCGGACATCTGGTATTGTTATGAGGCCACGTGCGCCGGTGAACTTGTGATCAGCCTGTGCGGTGCCGAATACGACACGAAAATGGCTGTCTACGCCGGATGCGAGTGCCCAACCGCGGCACCACCAATCGCTTGCAGCGACGATGACTGCGGGACGGCGGCATTTACATCACGGGTCACGTTTCAGGCGACGCTCGGTGAGTCCTATCTGATTCGGATCGGCGGCTTCGAGGGTGCACAGGGCACCGGCATGCTGACGATTCTCTGCGGAGTCGACGCGTGCGGGCCGGATCGCGGTGACTGCTTCGCCGCCCATGACGATCGCGGTTGCTATGACGTGACTCGTCCAGAATGCTGTGCGACGACCTGCGAGTTTGATCCGTACTGCTGCGACGTCGAATGGGACGATTTCTGCGCGGGCGAGGCGTCGGGCCTGTGCACGGGCAGCTTTGAGGCTTGTGCGCCGGGCGCTGGCAGTTGCGCGACGGCAAACGACACGGCTGGTTGTGAAGACGTCGATTGCTGCAATATGATTTGCATGACAGACCCGTTCTGTTGCGTGGACACGTGGGATGATACGTGCGTGGAGGAAGCGTTCGTTCCGTGCATGTTGGCATGCGGAGGCCAGAGCGGCCCGTGCTTTACCGCCCATAGCTCGCCCGGTTGCAGTGACGAGGTATGCTGCGAGGCGGTCTGCACCATTGATTCGTGGTGCTGCGAAACGATGTGGGACCAGGATTGTGTCAATCTGGCTGCCACCGACGCCGCCGATGCGTGTCGAGGAGCGCCGTGAGTGTTCAGACGGTAAGGCGGTTGGTTTGCCGGCTATCAAACCGCTTCGGCAGGCTGGCCGCGTGCGTTCGTGCAAGCATCGAGAGATCAGCAGGACGGTGTTGTCCGCCACAACCACGGTGCGCTGGGGTCTGATAAACCTCCGTGCCTATGGTCTAATGAGCCCAGGCACGGTGAAAAGTGCGTTGCCTTATCGGCTTGCGCGCGCGATAATATGATTTTTCCGCTTCGACCGAGCTTCCGGCGCCGGCGCCGGTAGTTTGTGAAGGATGCGACCCGGAGGTTTCAGCATGTATTGTCCGAGTTCTCCCCGGCTTCGCCGGTTCCTGGTGATCACGCTGGCTCCCGCTCTGGCGGCGTTTCTGGCGGGTTGTCCCCTCGTCGATACGGACGGGGATAATGGTGGTGCGTCACCGGGTCAGCCGGTCCCGCCCGACGGCATCGAGCTTGACGTAAACACCGAGGGAGCGGGGACGGTCAAACAGGAAGCCAACGGCACGCGCGTTAAGCTGACCGCGATCCCCGACGCGGGGTGGCGTTTCGACCGTTGGTTCATCGGCGCATACACCTCAAAACTTAATCCCGTGACCATCAAGGCGACAAAGGACACTCAGATCGGCGTACGCTTCATCGAGATTGAGTTGCAGGCGGATACGGACGGCGATGGGGTGACGGATGGTCTCGATCAATGCCCGAACACACCATCGGGCGCGGAGGTGGACGAAAACGGTTGTGCCCCAAATCAACGCGACACCGACGGGGACGGCGTGACCGATGACGCCGATGAGTGTCCGGAGACACCGACTGGCGCGACTGTCGACACTGACGGTTGCGCCGCCAGCCAGCTCGACAGTGACGGTGACGGTGTCAGGGATGGCATCGACCAGTGCCCCAACACTCCGAGCGACGCTGTCGTCGATGACCTTGGCTGTGCAACCAGCCAGCGCGACGGCGATGGAGACGGGGTTTTCGACGATGTGGATACCTGCCCGGATACACCTTCGGGGACACCTGTCGATGCGGTCGGCTGCAAGGCCTGCGGCAACGGCGTGGTCGATGCCAATGAGGAATGCGACGACGGAAGTGCCAACTCCGACACGGCGCCAGATGCCTGCCGGACCGACTGCACATCGCCAAGTTGTGGGGACGATGTGGTCGACACCGGCGAGAACTGCGATCCACCCGACAACACGACCTGCGACAACGCCTGCAAGATCATCCGCCCGATGAATAACGACTGCACCAAGCCGATCACGGTACTCGCGGAGAGCATCCCATTCAGCAACGAGCGTGCTACGACCGACGGCCCTGCGGGAACCGGAGATTGTGTGAGCCTGGAGGCCGACGTATGGTTCTGCTACACCGCTTCATGTAACGGGCCGGCAACGGTGGATCTGTGTTACAGCGACTTTGACACCGTTATGGAGGTGTATGCCGGTTGCGACTGTCCGACGACGACGACGACCGATCCCATCAGGTGTAACGATGACGGCTGCGGCGTGGTGAGCGGTGGATCAAAGGTTACCTTCCCGGCAATCCTGAACAGATCATACCTGATCCGCATCGGTGGCTTCAACGGCGTTGAAGGCAGCGGCAGGCTGAAAATTACGTGTGTGGATAGCAGTGGTACCGAGTGCGAGAACAATGCCGACTGTGATGACGGAGTGTTCTGCAACGGCGCTGAGGTATGCAACAACGGAACGTGTGAGGGCGGGTCGGCCCCGTGCGACGCAGACCACTGCCAGGAGAACGACGACGTCTGTTGGGAATGCCTGTCGGGCAGTGAGTGTGAGGACGACGATCCCTGTACGGTCGATGTTTGCCTTGCCAACCACCAGTGTCAACACACCACGCTCAACTGTGGCCCGAACGCTGTCTGCGACCCGGAGACGGGCAACTGCGTTGAGTGTCTGAACGATACCCACTGCGATGACGGCAACGTCTGCACCAACGATGCTTGCATCGACCATGTTTGTCAGCACACGGATCACACCGATCCATGTGATGACGGTTTATTCTGCAACGGCGACGACACCTGCTCCGGCGGAGCGTGTTCAGTGCACACGGGTAACCCGTGCGATGCCGGCAACGTCTGCGTTGAGGAGAGCGATCAGTGCCTACCCGACGGTGATGAAGATGGTATCCCCAACAGCATTGATCTGTGTCCGGACACACCACCGGGAGTGGCTGTCTACACATACCCCTACGATCCTGACCACCCGATCGGATGTCCGGTTGACACGGATGAGGACACGATACCCGACTACCTCGACAACTGTCCGAACGACGCCAATAGCGATCAGGCGGACGGTGACGGGGACGATGTTGGCGATGTCTGCGATGTCTGTCCCAACGACCCGGACAATGACGGCGATGACGACGGAATCTGCTTTGGTTCCGGCTATAAGGCGCCGAAGACCGGCGACCTCGACAACTGTCCGAACGACGCCAATACCGATCAGGTGGACGGTGACGGGGACGATGTCGGCGATGTCTGCGACGTCTGTCCCGACGACCCGGACAATGACGGTGATGGCGACGGAATCTGCTTTGGTTCCGGCTATAAGGCGCCGAAGACCGGCGACCAGGACAACTGTCCGAACAACGCTAATACCGATCAGGAGGACGGTGACGGGGACGATGTCGGCGATGTCTGCGACGTC